>Ga0315318_10000118_pt1 | contig 30329 bp, 39 predicted proteins | sample M1200m3416metaG_FD_203703 | JGI IMG/M metagenome (GOLD analysis project Ga0315318, IMG submission 203703) | Ammonia-oxidizing marine archaeal communities from Monterey Bay, California, United States - M1 200m 3416 | ecosystem: Environmental > Aquatic > Marine > Coastal | place: USA: California... | reverse complement strand
CAAGGCGAATGATTGATGGAAAATTGTTTTCAGAAAATCGCTTGTTAGGCTTGAAGGATTCGGAAGGATTGCTTGAAAGGATGGAACAAAATTCTAATCTGATTCTATCTTAATGGAACTAATAATAATTGCGGGAATAATCTATTTGGCTTTTTCCCTATAAAAAAAGAAATAGAAAAGAAATAACCTTTCCGGCAATAAAACCGGAAGGGTTTTCTTTTGCCCAAATAGGAAAGAAATAGATTAGAAATAATAGTTTGTGAAATAATAGATTCTAAATAAAATAAAGAGTTGCCCACCGGCACCCACGCCCACCGGCACCTATGCCTACGCACATGAGTACCTATGCCTACGCACATGAGCAACCCAGGCGGGCAACGTATCGGGAATCCCAGTAAACAAAAGGGATTGAAAAAAAAATGAAAAAAAAGTGCGATTCGATTTGCGTTATATTGAAAACCGTGCCATGTTGTTTTCATGACCAGTAAACAACAACTCGCCGAGATACAAGACTTCATCCCCGGGGGCTTTATCTTAATTGGAAACGCCAGAGCAAAAGTTAATTCAAACTTTGCTAATGTCATCTTGCCGGAAGTGGTAAGAAACAGTAAAGAGATTCTCTCAAATGCGGAAGCAATGAGAGCGCATGAGAAAAGCATTGCTCCGGCAATCTCTTTCATCAATCCCGAATTGCTTATTTCAGCATCGGAAAAGGTTCTTGACCTTGTTGGGGAAAAGATAGATCATCCGGAAATGTCAACGGAAGCAGAAGATGAAGCCGAAAGGCTTTCTCATACCGAAGAATGTCCAGAGGGATACGACTACTACTAAAAAGGAATTGAAATTATGATACCATCAGTATTACTCGCAAGAGCGGAAGCTCGACTTAATGACCTTCAGGCAATGGATGACGGATTGCCACCCTTGCCCAAGTTGAGAGCGTTGCTTGAAGAAGCGGAAGAGGCAGTTGCCAAGGCGAAGATCGCTTGCGACAATTGGACACCGCCGGAACCCAAGCCGGCAAGGAAATTCTCTTACGACTATTTTGCTCCGGCTCCTATTGATGGAGATTACCTTGACCCAAATGAGGAAACCGACATTGATGAAGAAATAGATTCAATTATAAGATCAGAAAGAAGGGGAAGATTCTTTCCGGCGAAATAGAAAAGAAAAAAAACCTTTTGCAATAAATAAAAAAGGAATTGAAATAATGACGCCTAGCGAACAACGAGAGTTTGAGAACAAACATATAACGAGATCCGGAACCGGATGGCGATTGACTAAGCCAACCAGGTACGGCGGAACGATGTGGTTCCTTGACCGGTACAAGGCTATTGAACATTTGAAACTAATTCAATTAGGAAAGTACTCCTAAAAAGAAAAACGAAATAAAATTTGCGTTCTCTCCGGAACCGGACTATAGTGTTTGAAGTTACAGAGATCCAACAAACAACAAACAACAACATGATAAAATTAATTCAAATTCTCAAGTTCCTCGGAATGATCTACGACACGGAAGAGTGCCGGATCTGGGTGAACGACTACCAGAACATGAACACGGAGAACGGCAAACTTTTCCAACATTGCCTAGATTCCAAATTGATTGAGACTTATTCAGATCACAATCCGGATCCAGGAACGTATGCAGAGACATACGCCCAACTAAGTCCGCTTGGAGTAGATCTCTACGACCTAGGGAGGGGCAACTAATGGATTGCCCTTACGACTGGAAATCAGGGTGGCAACACCCTTACCAAATCGGTTGCGGTGGGAATGAGGTTCCGGGGATAGTATCCGGCAAGTGGTACATCTACGTATGGAACTGCATCGAAAAAACGAATTGCTATTATTGCTTCAATGACGATCTGTTTATCTCGCAGGATCAACACAAGGAAATAGTAGATAATCAGAAAGTTTACAATTTCAAATGAGATCCGAAAAAATAGAACTCTTAATAATATTTCTGGGGATCTCCTCTTGTTGGATCTTAATAGAACTAGTTTATAGATTCTTATAGAAAAGAAAAATAGAATAGAAAATAAAATATCTTAATAAATAAATTTGTTGTTGTCATGGGAGGGATCCGGCTCGAAAGAGCCGGACCTTTTCGTTTTCAGATCCTGCCGGATCTGACCGGATCCACCCGACCCGGCTCCCGGATCTGCACGAGATCTCACGCAAGTTGACCGGATCCACCCGACCCGGCTCCCGGATCCACCCGGTCCAGGCTAGTAGTTCGACTAATGCAGTTAATTAGATTTATAGCAAACTGCCCATAAAATTTGACTTCGTTTCTTTCCTATTCTATATTGTTGCGATGTTTATTTTAATTCTTTTCGTTTCCTGCCTCACCGGAGGAAGCACTAACAACAAACAAACAAAGGTTATATAATTATGGCGCACATGATCGGAGAACGAGACACGCAGTTTGGGCTTGCCCAAGCATGGCACGGATTAACGCGAGTAGTCGAGGCAATCGACACGCTCACAATTGCGGATAGTTTTCTTTATCCCCAAGTATGCAGGCAACTGCAGTTTGAGAATGAGCTTGGCGATTCAGTGCCGGTAGAGGCAAAGCAAATCGTCAGCCTTGACGATGAGTTACCAATTGGCTTACCCGTAGGCATGGACTACAAACTGCTTACGAACAAGGACATTTGGGAGGCTATCGCAAGAGCATTGACCGGAACAAGGCACGAGATCGTCAGCGCCGGAAGCGTGAGAGATCGGGAACTTTGCTTTGTTTCGATTAAACTTGCCGACAGTTTCACGGATGGGAAAGGCAATGAAACGCAACCCTATCTAAACATTCAGTGGGGGCATGGGAGCAAGTTCGCCGTCTACGTGGTCAATGTGGCTACCAAGATCGTTTGCGCCAACACGTTCACGATGAGCTTGAACGGAAACAAACTGTTCAAGATGAAGCACACCAAGAACGCTGACGAGCTACGCATCGAGGAAGCTATTGACGCGCACTTTGGAGTCGCACAAGAGTTCGACCTTGCGATGCAGGAAGCGGAATCGAAAGACATAGCGCCGGAAGATGCGCGCAAGGTCTTTGCCGGATTCATCTCCCAAGGCAGGGAAGCAAAGACGCAAACCGGAGCAACTCGCATTCTGAATACCACAGATAGACTTTGCGAACTTTTCCAACATGGGAAGGGAAACTTTGGTTCTAATCGGTTGGACGTATACCACGCCGGGACGGATTACTACTCCCACGAATCAAGCGGATACGCCGGCACGGATAAGTTCGACCAAGGCAAACAATTCGTTTCAAGCGAATTCGGCACCGGAGCGGAACGCAAAAACGAGTTGCTCAACATCATAACGCAAGATGATGAATGGACAAAGACCCGCGAGAATGGCGAAAAGGTTTTGCACTCAATCGCCTTGTCTCAAGTTTGATATGGAAGTAATACTAATAGCCGGAATAGTTTACCTTGCGGTAATACTATAAGAACAGAAGAGAAAACCAAAAGACGCCTCCGAAAGTGGGGGCGTCTTTTTTGCGTTCAAATACAAATAGAAAAGAAAATAGACTCGATAAAATAGAAAAGAAAATAGATGCAATAAAATAGAAGAAGGAGAACGAGAGGAACCGGCGCCGGATCTGACCGGAGCCGTCCACCCGGATCCACCCGGATCTGCACGAGATCTCGTGCAAGTTGACCGGATCTGACCGGAGCCGTCCACCCGGATCCACCCGGATCTGCACGAGATCTCGTGCAAGTTGACCGGATCTGACCGGAGCCGTCCACCCGGATCTTGTGCGCGCATCTATTATATACGCACAAAAGCCCACGAAAAAAAAATGCGATTCGATTTGCGTTACCTCGAAAAGTGTGCGTTCTTGTTTATGTGCCGAAGGTGGCACTAGTTAAAATTCATCACCTAAACAAAAAAAAGACAAACCATGAACAAGTACCAAAAACTTCTCGCCTCCCTTCTCTTAGCGTTGGCGCATAGTCAAGCAAACATAGGCAACGGACACAGTCCGAACAGAGTCCTTAGACTGAAGAACATCATTCAAAAGGTGGAGCAAAAAATCTTCGACCTTAACAATGAGCCTCCCGCCGATGACACGAAGGAATTGCTTGAAATGTCGGAGGAAGAATGGGAGAAAAAACAGCAAGACGCTAAAGACGATATGCACGACAAGTTTATGCACGACATAGAGGTTGGACGATATGATCGACTTGCCCCAGTCAAATGGGACGAGGTAGAGACTTACACCGACCCCAACGCCGGAACCTCACTAGATGAGGAACTAGAACAATTTTCGTTTGACTCAAAAAACTTCAACCAAGGATAATTACAATGTCGCTTACAATCAACACTACGCCCGGAGGAATCCGGGCACTTAGTCACGCCGAGTTCAAGAATGAACTCTTGTTCTTCCGGGGCACCGGGTTCGCCACTATGACGGCGAACACGTGCCCGGCAATGAAAGCCGGGGGGCAGTTCAAGACCGGAGACGTGACTAAACGTTATCATGGGCAAATCCTTTGGGGGGCGTCAATGTATCATGGAAGTAGCTTGGAAAGAGCTTGGCTAAAAGAGAACCCAGGAAGGAGCCGGGCAGACCTTCCCAACTTCGACATTGCTCCCCCTCCCTTCGGGGAGCGACTAATCAATCCGGAAACCGGGAAGGTTTCAAGCGTGGTTGAATGTACTCCAAAGAGCGGAGCGAACAAGGGCAAGCTAACTCATTACTTGCGTTGCCGAATGGGAGACCGCTTGTCACCTTTGAGGTACTTCGAGACCTCAACCGGGATGGACATAGACCCGGAAGAAGTCACGCCTTGCTTGCGTCCAAGCTACAAGCCGAAAAATCAAGAGGCATTGAAAGAGGAGATATATGTCAGAACCTACTCTCTTGCCGGAATTGTTGAATTCGTCACCGCCGGGGAAGTTTGGCAAATCTTGAAAAAGTTGGACTTGTAGAAAGGAGCCGGGAGCCGGGAGCCGGGGGGAGTAGTGACCCCCCCGGCTTTCTTGCGTCCAGATCCTACGCTCAAGTTCACTTCCAAACGCCTTGGAAGTTAAATTGCAGACTTCCAAATGTTACCACCCACCCCTATTATTCAAAATCATAGTTGCCATAAGCGTAGCTCATAGGCCCGGGGGCCTATTCTTCAATATCCCCTCCTTCGAATTCATTACGGTTTCTGTGTGGGCGGCTAACTGGGAAGGGCTACTAGCTTAACAAGCGTCTTAAAGGAGGGGGGTATTATTGAAAATCTATGAATTTGGAAAGTGTTTTGATTTCTTCGATTCCATAAAAATTCCCAAGGTAATATAGAAAAAGGGAAAAATCTTTATGCGAAAGGAATTGAACTTGTATGGCGACTTGGTTATATTTGCCGTCATACCACATATCCATCAGCCTAAATATTTCGTCGGTTTCCACGTAGGTTTAGAGAATAAAAGAGTATTGAAGCAGAATTTCTTAGTATCCTTCATAAGTTTGCATCCTAGGCATTCTAGGCGGCTGATCATTTCTTGTTTATGCCTCATATTGACAAAAACGACAACTTCATTTGGTTCTTCGACAAAATGATCGGAGAATTCTTCGCAGATTGCAGTAATAATTGATTTCATTCGTGTAATATGTATTATACAGTTATGAAGGTTAAAATTCTTTTGTTTTTATTTTTATTGTTCAGCATGGGATGTGGATCAATGAATATTATAAAGCACTTCAAGCCCAACGAGCATCTTCCCCAGCCGCCGAAAGTAAGTGCGGAAGAGGTCTTTAATTACGTTGACAGCAACAATGACAATACAATTAGTAAAGAGGAATTTGCCGCCGAAGATATAACTGTGGCTGCGAAACCGGTCATTCAGGAAATTGATGGGGAGACACCTCTAATAATATTCTTATGGCTCATGGGTGGAACTTGTCTTTTATTGGCAGTATTAAAAATAAAGCCGATATCCAGTGCGGCCAGTGCGGCCAGCATGAAAATCTGTGAAGCTTCGTTTAATGGTCTCACTGTAATAAAAGCTAAATTTGATGGACTACGCAAAAAGGGAATACTATCGAGCAAGGAACGAGTGGAAGACGCTGAATGAAGAAAAAGATTCTATTGAAAAAATAGAAAAGATGGCATGGAGCGAATTCTATGCAGCTGTCATGGGTTACGTTGACGATAATAACCTAGCATCTCCATTTACAAAGAAAAAAACTGAAGACGAGAATGACAGTAAAATGTCCTTCGACGACGAGGTCGTGAAGAGTGCATATAGGCAGGCTGCCCTAAGAAGTCATCCGGACAAAGAATCCGGGAACGAGGAATTATTTCAAGAATTGTCTCAAGCGAAACAAGAGGGGAATTTAAATAAATTCATTGATTGCGCGAAACAATTGGATGTATCCATAGAGGACATCTCCATATCTCACGTAGAGGCTCTTGAGCAAGAGGTGGAGAAGATGAGAAAAAATGTTTTAGACATGACTTCCAGCCCTCATTGGGTTTGGTTTCATTCGAGTAAAAATAAAAAACAGTTAATAATAGAAAGGATTTGCAATGCCTCAGCAGAAGAGCAAGGATAGCCAAGAGCCAATGCCGAAATTATATATCAAGCACAAGAAGTTCACGGCAAAACAGAATGAATTTCTTGATATAGCTTTCGACCAACAGACCAAAATAATGTTCATCAGTGGTCCTGCCGGGAGTACTAAGACTTTCATGTCTGTTTATGCGGGTCTCAAGGAAATGAGCGGTAATGACGACTTGGACATTCTTTACGTTAGAACCGTCATTGAAAGCGCAGAAAAAGGATTAGGCTTTCTACCGGGAGACATGGAGGAAAAGTTAAATCCCTATATGGCTCCACTGAAGGATAAGCTTGACGAAATGTTACCGGTGAAAACAAGCCCTACGATTCAGCGTCAGTTGCTCGAAAGGGGTAGGGTTCAAGCGATGCCCATAAACTACTTAAGGGGGGCTAGTTGGACCAATAAGATCATAGTGGCAGACGAAGCTCAGAATTTTACGTTTCAAGAGCTTACTACTTTGATAACTAGGTTGGGGGAGGACAGTAAATTGTTTATTTGCGGAGACCCGATGCAGAGCGACATTAACTCAAGATCTGGTTTCATGCCGATGTACAATATCTTCAATGATAATGAAAGCGAATCAAAAGGCATTCATTGTTTTGCCTTTACGGAGAGTGATATAAAAAGAAGTCAAATTTTAAAATACATAATAAAAAGGTTAAAATACCACAAGAAGAACGTGTAATATATCATATGGAGAACATTCTATTCGTCGCGACAAGAGATCCGGCAAAGCGTCGGGCAAATTACGCACTCTCTAAATTTGACGAAATGATTGAATTCTCCATTAGATTCATGATGAGTGTTCACGGACAAGGCAGATGGCCGTCCTCAAGGGCAAGCAGGGGCCAGGCAAGGTTCGTCTCCAATTTGACAAAAGATGATATAGATTGGGCGTATAAAATAATCATTATGGATGACACTCCCCCCTTATTTAATGAAAAAGACGATTATAAAAATAAAATTGACCACTGGGAGATTAACGAAAGAATCCCTTGGCACAATCAAAAAAAATTAATAAAAAATAAAGTTTCGTCTCTTCTAAATGGGATTAACTAATGGATTGCAAGATTCTCACTCCTGACTTAGGTTTGCAAAAGGCCTGTATCATTAAGGAGTTCACTCAGACGGGTGGGCAACATCATGGAGAAAAGATGGTTGTCTTAAGATTAAAGAACCGCTCATTGTCTATTTGGCAAAAAGAAAGAATTTCTCTAAAAAAGGATATAATTCTCGAATAAAGTGTACATTTAAAGAAATTTAATTGATTTTTTTAAAATTTTCGATAGTATATCCTTATATATGAATGAGATATCACAAATAGGATCTAGCGAGGTAATAATAGCAGTCATTAGTTCTTTGACTACTTTGCTTTTGGCATGGCTAAAAATAAAGCATAATAAAGGCAAGCAAGAGAAGGAAGAAAATGAGATACAAAATAAAGCGGAGACGTTAATCGAGAACCTCCACGCTGAAAAGATAATATTCATCCGAAAGGGGAAAAAGGAATTCGAGATTCAGGCTGGAATTCAAAACGAAAAAGTGTTCCCAGTCAAAGACAAAGAGGGAAATCAGATGGGAGAATTAAAGATAGTTTTCTCGAACAAAAAAGAATTAAGCCAGGAGGACGAAGGGTTAATAATAGATTACCTTAAGTTGTTTTGGAAGAAATCAAAACGATAGGAGGTTGCCATGGCTCACTTATATTGCCCGGAATGCGGCGCAAAAATAGAATACTCTTTACAAAAACCCCAGTTCTGTTCAGCGTGTGGAGTTCCTCTGGATGGAAAACATGCCTCAGCCTCCAAAAGGAAGGCTCCCAAGCATGAAGACAAGGAAAGAGAGGAGGAAAAGGAGTCCGTCCCTCAAATAAGCGACTTGGATGTAGATATCGATTATTCTTTTGGTAAAAAATTCACTTTTGAGGAATTAGCCGAAACACCCAAGGAAGATTTGGGCAGAATCTCGAAAGGAAAAACCAAACAAAGCGAAGATCCCGTTAAAACATCCATGGATGACTGCTTGCCTGGTCGCCGGCATTCAATTGGTTAATGAGCAAGAAAAAGTTTACGTATGAAGACAAATCAAAAGAAATTGACCACGAGATAGTCAAAAGGAGAGGAAAGTGGAAATTAAACTCCTTAGCTTGGATAGACTTTAATGACGTTGAGCAAATAATTCGAGCCCATATATTCAGAAAATGGCATCAATGGGATCAGGAGAGATCTTTATTGCCTTGGATAAATAAAATAATATCCAATCAGTTAAAAAACATACTGAGGAATTATTACCACAACTTTGCGAAGCCGTGTGTGAATTGTCCGTTTAGTTCTCCTGAGATTGATGGGGATTTATGTTCGTTTACTCCAAGTGGATACCAAGATGTTAAATGCCCTTTGTTCGCTAAATGGTATATGTCTAAGAGGCATGCCCATGATATAAAAATGGCAGTATCTCTAGAAAAGATTCCCGTGGAAATGGGTGGAGAGTCAAGGAATTCAGATAATATTGATGCCGCCATAATAAAGATGAATAGATTATTGAAAGAAAGTTTATCCGAAAAGCATTATAATATATATGAAATGTTATTTATAAAAAACATACCGGAGGAAGAGGTCGCGGCAATTTTAGGATATAAGACATCCGAGAAGGGGCGGAAGGCAGGGTATAAGCAAATTAAAAATCTAAAGAAGATGCTCAAACAAAAAGCGGAAAGAATAATAGACAGAAACGATTTCTTTTATTGATATGAAATTAACTGAAGAACAGAAAAAATTTATAGACAAGAACTACTTAAGTATCCCGGACTTGATTTTGCTTACCCAAGCAGTATACAAGAATAAGAAGATAGACGGGAGGAGCAAGGAGGGGAAAATTGTCGCGACATATATGGTAAAACAAAAATACAAATACAAGACAAGGAACAACGCAAAGAAAACTGCGGTTAGGTTGTCCGACGAACAGAAAGAGGAAATTCTCGAATTATACGAAAGTGGGTTGAAGTCTCTTGCCATAGCTCAGATTATATTCTCCGATAGGGAAGTTAAGAACCTTGGGTTAGAACAAAGGGCTGTTGCTAAATTTCTCAAGAATAACTCTCCGGATTTCGTAAAGGCCCAAAGGGATGACGAGAAAATGGTGAGGTATATCCCACCCAGCGGCAAAACAAAATTAATCAGCAAGGTGAATGAGAAAGCTCAAGCGGATTTGGATCCTGAAAATCTTAAAAGACTGGAAATAGATTGTATTACTAAATTAGAGAAGTACTTACGTTCCCCAAGATTTTCTCAGATCATAACAGGGTATGGGAAAGATGATGCTGTTTTGTTCGAATCCGAATTCATTCGTGCAACTTGGAATAAACCTGATTTGACAAATGATGAAATCAATCTTTATATCAATGTATGTATAGATTATGTAAATTTAAAAAACATCAATAGAAACATGGAGAAATTGAACCGCATGTTTGACGATGCTGAAGACCAAACTGAAATGACGGTAAGGTTAGCAGAAATCCTAAAAGCCAAAAGCGGAGAATATCATCAATGTGAACAGCGGCAGGAATCATTGATAAAGAAACTTAATGGAGATAGAGCCGTCAGGTTGAAGAGTAGGCAAGATTCTAATGCTTCTATGTTGTCTTTAGTCCAAGCGTTCCAAGAAGAAGAGGAGAGGAAGCGTATGTTAGACATGGCTGAGAAGCAAAAACTATTAATACAAGAAGAAGCGGACAAAATAGAAAACATGGACACTTGGAAAGCCAGGGTTTTGGGCATTGATAAATCAGACGTCATATAATGTACGAATACAAAATCAAGGAGGTAATAAGAGTTGTAGACGGAGATACTGTGGACGTATTAATTGATTTGGGCTTTGACATAATGACTAAAAAGAGAATAAGGCTTGCAGACATTGATGCTCCTGAAACAAGGACAAGAGATAAAGAAGAAAAGAAAAGAGGGTTTATATCAAAAGATAAACTTTCTCATTTACTATATAATGAACCTGAACTTACATTAATATCAAAGAAGATAGGAAAATACGGTAGAATAATAGGGGAGATATTCGACAGCAATAACAAATCTCTCAATAGGGCAATGGTAGATGGTGGATTCGCGACAAAAATTTAAATGTAAAATCTGTGAAAAAGAGTTTAAATCGATTAGTGGTCTCCACAATCATTTATCAAGAATTCACAAAAGCACTCAAAAGGAATATTATTTAACTTATTACCCGCGAAAGAATAAGTTGACGGGAAGCCCCTTGCCCTTCAAGAACTGGGAATCGTATTTTAATTCTGATTTTACTTTCAGGCCTCAAATGATAAAGTGGTGCTCCAAGGCTCCGAAGGCAGAGGTAAAGAGTTACATATTTAATTTGCTTAAAAACAGGATGAAATCCAAAAAGCTGGAGCTTGTCCCCAACTCCATTGAGCTAGAAACATCCAAATTGCCGCCTATGGATACCTACAGAGAGGTTTTCGGCTCATACGCGAATGTATGTAAGGAATTAGGGAAAGAGGCCCTTTACGGGCAGGGAGCGCCCCCCGGCTTTTTCAAGCAGGAACCCACGAAAGGATTGCCTATCTTCGTTGATACCAGAGAACAGAAGCCGTATTCCTATATTAATTCCGAAACGTTAAAGCTGGACTTCGGTGATTATACCCTTGGTGGAGATAGTTATAATTACATATACATCGATAGAAAAAGCGAAGAAGATTACAAGGGAACTTTATCCGCAGGGAACATCGATAGATTCAAGAGGGAGCTAGATAGGGCTAGGCAATTTGGAGCATTTCTATTTATTTTGGTTGAAAGTGATTTATCACGAATATGGAGAAACAACCAGTTCTCTTCTCATAAGCATAAGCTAGGCTTCATATATCACAATATGCGAGTTGTGACTCATGACTATCATGATGTTTGCCAATTTGTATTTGCCGGAACGAGAAGCGAAGCATATAGACTTACTCCTTTGCTTTTAGAACACGGGCAAAAAGTAAAGAAATCAGACGTTCAATATTTTTTAAACAAAGACATGGAAGATTATGACTTGGGAGATAGGATCACAACTTAGACAAAAATACCCTGACTACAATAAGGAGCTTAGCGAAATAGAGGGCGTCGTAGACGAAGAAGAAGCCCGAATTTTGTTATATAAGTTCTTAAGGGAAAACACTACTTTCGCGGTAAGCCTGTTATCCGGAGTGGATCTTTTCCCATTTCAACATATGGCCATCAAGGGAATGATGAAGACCGATTACTTCCTTGGTATATGGAGTCGGGGTTTATCGAAATCCTTTACTACCGGAATTTTCGCATTTCTTGATGCGATATTAAACCAAGGAGTTGAGATCGGTATCCTGAGTAAATCCTTTAGACAATCGAAACTCATCTTCAAGAAGATTGAAGATATTGCCGCGAAGCCGGAGGCAAAGATGCTGGGTCAATGCATAACCCATAAATCCAAAAGCAACGACGAATGGCTTATGGAAATAGGCTCCTCACGCATACGGGCATTGCCGTTAGGCGATGGCTCCAAGCTGCGTGGTTTTCGTTTCCATAGGATAATCATCGATGAGTTCCTGTTGATGCCGGAATCGATCTATAACGAAGTTATAGTTCCGTTCTTGTCCGTCGTGGAGAACCCCATGGAACAGCAACGGATGCACGATCTAGAAACCAAATTAATTAACGAAGGCAAAATGAATGAGGAGGATCGCTATAAATGGCCTCACAACAAGCTAATAGCTTTGTCATCGGCTTCATATAAATTTGAGTACCTCTACAAAGTATACGAAAAATTTGATAATCTAATAACGGGAAAAGACACCGAAGGAGAAAATAGCGATGCGACGAGATGCATTATGCACTTTAGTTACGATTGCGCTCCCGAAAAACTATACGACTCGAACTTGATAGAACAATCGAAATCCACGATGTCCCAAAGTCAGTTCGATAGAGAATTCGGTTCTTTATTTACTGATGACAGCAGTGGGTATTTCAAGAACTCCAGAATGGCTGCATGTACGGTTCAAGACGGAATGGAGCCTTCCATGGAAGTGGCGGGTAACCCCAAGGACAAATACCTCTTGGCTTTTGACCCAAGTTGGGCGGAATCAGAAAGCTCTGATAATTTTGCGATGCATGTATTTAAACTACATGACGAAAAACAGATGGGAACATTAGTTCATTCGTATGCGTTGGCGGGAACTTCCTTAAAGCAACATATAAATTACTTTCACTACTTGATAAAGTATTTTAATATTGTTTCTATAGTGGGGGATTATAACGGAGGGGTTCAATTTTTAAATGCTGTGAATGAGAGTAAGAAGTTTAAGGATTCCAACATAAAGATAGATTTTATCACTGCTGATTTTGATAAACCCGAGGAGTATGAAAACGATTTAAGAAAAGCCAGAAGAGAGTATGACTTGGACTCGAAAAAGATTTGTATATTAAGAAAGCCCACCAGCCAATGGATTCGTAGGGCAAATGAATTACTACAAGCTAGTTTCGACCATAAGAAAATTGCATTCGGCAGTAGGCCAATTGATGATTATTATACGGCGGAAATAAAAAAGAAGATACCCATAAAAAACCTTAAATTTGCAAATTTCGTAGAGCAGGACGAAAAAGAGTCTGCAGCAGCAAAGATGATTGATTTTGTTGAGCATCAATACGACATGGTGAATTTGACTAAAACAGAGTGCGCTTTAATTCAGATTAAAACCACACCACAAGGCCATCAAAGTTTTGACTTGCCTGATGTATTGAAGAGAACCTCCGGGCCTCATAAAGCAAGGAAGGATTCATATTCTGCAATTGTTCTTGGAAATTGGATGGTTAAGACTTATTATGATTACATGAATGTAGATTGTACGAATTGGCAAACGACTTTTCAGCCGATGTTTATAGGGTAAGAATGATACAGGAAAAGATAGCTAATCCAGAACTCGTCGTTTCAGAAAGGGTTCGTTTCGAAGAAATGATAAGCAATTATGATTATAGTAATGACCCCCATTCTGTGGATTTTGAAGTCGGCGTTTTAATAGCTTTTCGTTCCAGGCATAATGTTCTAAAGGCCACGGTGGATATGTTATGTCGGCAAACCCTTAAGCCTGCCGTCATTTTGGTCGCGAGTCATAAAGAGGATATTGATTTCGCAAAAGATGCTTTCGGTAAATATGAAAACGTATTTTTATGCCTTTCTCAAAATTACCCATTAGGAGGGAAATGGTCGGATGGAGTTAAGTATGCTCAGAAATTCGATCTTAAAGGACTGGCAATATTGGGGTCGGATGATTTTCTGTCTCTTAACTATCTTGAGTATTGTAACGAGTTAGTCAAAGGAGGAGGAGTTGATGCAGTGGGAACAAAAACTTGGCATGTTTACGAGACTTACGATAAGAAAAATGAATTATATAAATTCAATCAAATTCCGTCCCAGCCGATTCCATTGGGTGCAGGCAGATTTTATTCTAGAAGAATGCTCGATTTGTTGAGTTGGGAAATATTTGAAAGGATCTTTGATTATCACTTGGACTCAAAAGGTTATTTCGATACCTATGCTTATGGTGGAAATACCCATCAGATGATCGAAAATGATGACACCTCGGTCTTGTCGCTTAAGGGTGACTGGCTGACATTGAATCCTTCCGAAAATTTAAAATCATCAAATAAAATGAAATATGAAAAAATTAAAAATGAAGAAAAATATTTCAAAAAACATTTTAATTGCAACTCTAATTCTTTTTTAATATTATGACATCAAAGCATCCCGGATATACATATAGGCAGTTTTGTGAAAAACTGGTGAGCGCCGCAGGAGAGGGAAATGTTCGACCATTTTCTGATTTCTCATTTAAAAAAACAGAAGGCTTTCCATTTGATATAGATCCAACTCAAACAGAAGGCAAAAAGAACATCATCATGAGGCATGATGTGGATCATGATCCGGGAGTTGCTCGAAATCTTGCTAGAGTAGAAAAGGAAACCGGGGTTAGGTCTACTTTTTTTGCACTTACCGCAGATGCATCCAGGAGATGGTGGATAGATGAAGAAGCTCGAAAGAAAATGATAGAATGGTATCAAGAGATACAGGGCATGGGTCACGAGGTTGGGCTTCATTATGATTTTTTGGGAGAATATTTCTCCCTAGGAAAGGATCCCAAGGAAAGTTCTGAGGAAATATTATCCGTTTTCAGAAGTAACGGCTTAAAAATTTCTGGGTGCGCTTCCCATGGATCATCAACAATGAGATCTATCGTTGGGGCTACGGGGAATATTCCTTATCCCCTCGAATATGTAAATTATAAAATATGGGATGAGGTAAACAAAGATGCAATCGAGTTAAGCCCGAATTCAAAAACATTAAATGTTCCGTATATGAGCCTTGAGTCTCAAGGCCTAAGGTATGAATCTTACTTTGTTAAAAAACAATGGTATTTATCAGATAGTGGGGGCAACTTCTGGACTGGGGGCTATTGCGGTTCGGACAAATTTGAAAATTTGCCTAATGCAATAAACGATCCCCTTGAAACATCCTCAGAGCTTATGAAAGAGGGGGAGATTTTGCAAATATTAGTTCACCCTATTTGGTGGAAGAATAATCTTTAAATTTTAGAGTGAAAATCTTAAACGTGAATATAGGGCAAGGCCCTCAAGCGAAAACCTTCATTCAAAAAAACGGCATATATTTTTGTCGCGAAGGAAAGGCAAGAGAAGGTCAACAACTAGAATCTGCGATAATGACCACCCCTTCGACCATAGATGAATATCTTTCTCAGATGAGAAAAGTTCATAAAGGGAATGCCGTAAGAGATGCAAACAAGGCAAAAAAAATGAAATATTACTGCAAAGAGTTTGCAAGGCAAAATCATATTGTCGATATAGTGGATATCAATTTGTCTTCCGAAATTAGGCAGGGGAGAAAAATGACGAGCAGTTACCAAAAAAGCGTTGAGGAAATGGGGGGTTATCCTGCCGTTGAGGCAGAGATTCCAGAGCTTATATCCAATACTGATTATAATAAATTATTTGGGGTTTTTTCCCCTCAGGAAAATCATAAGCAAGGTAAACTATCACTAGATTGCAAATTATGCGGATATATATCATTTACAAGAATGGGAGAGATATCTTTATATGGTCAAATATTGGGCCATTGTGATCACTTAAAGAATGGCGTAATGTATTTATTGAACGAGTTTATAGTAAATCTTGTTTCAGCTAAAGACACTCCGGATTTTCGAGGAATAAAATATATCATGTATGGCAGTCATTGCTCTGGTACGGATGGTTTGAAAATGTGGAAGAAAAGGACTCTATTTAAACCTTATTATTTAAATATACTATAAAAACCAAAGGAATTGCCATGAGTATTTTTCCAGAATCAGAACTTGACGAATGCCAAAGTGCCGTTTTTTTCTTTTGTGCGGCTTTCGGGGGGCGGAATGATGTGATATACGCCCACAAACGAGAAATGAAGGATGTTGTTCTTAACGATATTGTTGAGGATAAACTAAATGAAATGAAAAATACCTATAGTTCCCAGTGGGAGTACATTCACGGAGACGCTTTCGAAGAAGCCATTCGGTTTTCAGATGAAGGGAGGAAATTTGATTTGGTTAGTTGTGACCCATTTACAGGATTAGAATCGAAGGTTATGAGAAACCACTTTCTAAATTTTTACAATATCGCCAATAAGTATATGTTTTGCATGATTACGAAAAACCATTGGCATTCCTTGGGGATAGATATCACAAACACAGTCCAGATATCTTCCTATCTGTCAAGCTTGCATAATTTAAATATTAATGTATCATCCATTGTAAAAAGAAGTGATTTCAAGGGAGAAGGCGCGGAGCATAGCGGAGTTTACTGGGCTGTCATAAAAAAATAATAAACTATTTTGTGACAGAAATTTAAGGTGAAAAGAAATTTTATAGTCTTATTCACAAGAGGGGGTGGAAGTAGCTTTCTAGCCGAATCCCTTAATCAGATTCCCGGAACATTATGCTTGAGAGAACCATCTCTAGGGTGTGATTTCTTTAACAACGACGAGGGGTTGTTATTGAAATTGCAAAAACATGATGATACGAAATATAGACGCAGGACCACTCAGCGCATTATGGACTGTAAGTGGATTGGTGCCAAATTAAAGCTTCATGATCAGGTCTCCTTAGGGCTAGAGAAAAAACTTTTAAATAGCAATGTGCCAATTGTTATTTGTTTGCGCAACGACGTGGTGTCTCATGCTGTAGGTTTATGTAGGAAGGATATATCGAAGGGCTCTATCACATGGAACAAATCGGAGAAGTTAAACTCTTGTTATATATCGCCGGTAGAATTTGAGAAGAATTTGGAATTCGTTCTTGAGAGCAACAAGAAACTATTTAATTTTTATAAAAAAATAGCCCCTTCTAGGCGTTATTACGTATTCTATGAAGATTTATGTTATAACCTAGAAACAGAGGTTTCTGGCATTATGAGGTTCATCAACAGTAATCAGTCTACTAAAATTGAGATAAATAAAAAAAGTTTACCCCTCAAGGTTACAAGTCTCATATGGATGAATAGTGTTAATAATTTTAAAGAAGTTGGCGACAAAATTAATGCTATGAATTTAAGTTACAATCAAATGAATAGTGGTTTTACCTTTTTGCCAAACAAATAATAAATGGGGACACAAACGGATTTGACGCGCATTGCTGCGTGGTGTGGTTCAACTCCACATGTCTCCACCATTTTTGCGGCATGTTAATTTTTGTATCTAGCACAGGAAGAAGTGGAACTACGTATTTAAGTAAATTAGTTTCGCATATCTCGGACACAAAAGGTTATCATGTTCCTGAGCCTCAGTGCACCGGGAAAGTTTTAATTGACTGCAATAACTATAAAGATAATGCAGTTCTTTCAGTAAAGAAGGAATCCATAAGAAAATCTATTAAAAATGGGAGATATTTTGAATCTAGTCCATTATTTTTGCGCTGTTTTGTAGAGGAAGCTTTGGAGCTGGGAGAAGAAATGCGATTGCCGGTGGGAGTAATTCACTTAACTCGTGATCCGTTGCAAGTCGCCAGAAGCTATAATAATCGAAACTCTGTTCCTGGCTCCCTTGACTGTGTGTGGCGTTTACCGATGGAGGCTCGAAAGAATTTTTTGAAAATCACAGAGGGCTTAACCTCGTATCAGAAAAATTTATGGGATTGGTTTGAAAATGAAATTCGGTTTCATCACTATAAATCTAAATTTGATAAGACATATGATATGTACTTTTCTGATCTTAATAATATAAGCAAATTAAAAGAAATGCTTGCTTTTTTTGGTATGACTATTGATCAAAATAAGTTAGAAAATAATCTCCATGAAGGGGCGTTAGATAAAAATTCAAACGAAATAAAAACCAATGTTTCCCTGGAAGACAAAAAAGAGGGAGGCCAATTTATTGAGATATTAAAACGCTATGACATCGGTAATATTTTTGATGATTCATATTATATTAAATATAAGATGCTTAATAAATTAAGGAGATTGTGAAAAATTACGATAAATTTTATGAAGAAGGAGGCTTTGGATATTCCGAACACCTTGAAGAATGGATTTTTGATAATGTTTTCGAGGGTAAATATGAAAAAGATGCATCTTTATTAGACGCAGGTTGCGGAGATGGATTCTGGAGCTTCTTGTTATCTTCTCGCTTCAATGTGACAGGTATCGACACATCTCACTCAGGGATCAAAATGGCGCTCAAAAAAAGCAGAAAATATAAAACAAAAAATATTGATTTCATATGTGGCGATGCTTTAGAAGTGAGAGGCTGTTTCGATATTATTTTTTGCAGGGCTATTTCTTGTTTGAATCTACCTCCTCAAAATCTTCTTTTTAAAGAAAACATGCAAAAACTTTTTTCCTTATGCAAAAAGGAATTAATCTACATTCAATATACGCAGAAACCCTATGGCCGCTGGGATGAGTCTAATTTATTTGATAAAGACTCGGACTCGAAAACATATTATAACTCGAAGTGGTATTACCATGATCCGGAAGAGTTGTATAAAGTGTTTAGCCAATTGGGCAATGCAGAGGTAAGGGACATTGATTCGTATATTGTGGGAAAAATAAAAAAGATATGAAAATGGTTATTTTAACAGCCTTGTGGAAAAGGCCTGCTCTTACGGAAATTTTTCTTTCTTACTATAGCAACATGAAGGAAAGGCTTGAGGGGCAAATAGACTTAAAATTGGTTGCTGTAGGATCCGAGGGTTTAGTTACTGAAAAAATCTCAAAAGATAATGGATGGAAATACGTCGAAGCACCCAATAACCCGGTTAGTCAGAAATGGAATGCGGGAGTTAAGTCCCTGAAGGATATTGATGCTGATGCCGTTATTATATTGGGATCGGATGATTTTATATCAGACAATCTTCTCTTAGAATATAAAAAACGGTTAAACGAGAATTACGCACTCATGGGCGTTAAGGATATGTATGTACTTGATGTGCCTACGGAAAGATTTGGAAGGTGGAGGGGCTACCAGCCAAACATATATGAGGATCGAACCGGCGAGACCATAGGCATGGCCAGATGCATTGGTCGCAAGGTTATGGAAATGGTTGACTACGACATATGGCTAAACATTGGAGCGGATTTCGGCTTAGATGGGATTATGTCTTCAAGATTTAAATCTCTTGCCCTGGCATATTGTTCTGAATCAAATGCTCCTTTATACGAAATAAAGGGAGATTCAAAAATATATAAATGGGGTCATGTGGGTTACTATCTTAGTGATCTCGAGTCTGTTGGGGTAGACATTAAGACATCAACTAATATCACAAGTCTGGACATGTGTATTAGGTCGAACCCTTTATGCATGGAGTGGATAGAGGATGCCGAAAGGTTTTTCTCCGAGAATTTACCGCATTTGAATTTCCAAGAGATAATGACAGCAAGTGGGTAATTTTCCACACAGGGCCAAGGCTACAGCCCAATTATAGACAGATGAAGAGTGTAACTTACTTCTATGAACTTGATCATAGAAGCTCCCCTCTCAGCCCCTCCTAGTGAGATTTCTTGTTTCCGGGATGTTACTCTTTACGGGAAGATATTTATATTCGAAGACGTTTTATTAAAATGCGAGAAAGGATCTAGAAGTTTTTATTGGGAGTGGTTAAAAGCCCATGGAGCGCATGACTTCATATCTCAATTACTAAAAGAAAGCGAAGATGTATCCGGGTTTGTTATAGGAGAAAAGAAAAGTAATTTAAATATCCCTCGAATTGATGCCTTTAATTTGAGCTTTATCATTTCTGCGATATCGTCTGTTAGTGACAGATAAAACCCTAAAGTCCAAAGTCGACTTTTAACTTTTGTTAGACTTTTGAATTTGTGTGTGTATTATAATAATATGCCGCAAAAACGCAAATATACAAAAAGGTCCGAGTATTGGCAAAAGTTCCAAACTAAAAACCTTCCCTTAGAAAGCCTTATTAGTCAGGAGAACACAGGCCCTATATTGGCTGGAGACAATTACTATGTGAGTACTTATGCCCAAGCTAGCTCAGCGGGGACCGCATCTTATGATAGAAGTTCGTCCAGAGTTAACCAAGGATCTTCCAAGAGAAGTCAGGGAGTAGGGTCTCCATACGCAAATATAAAAGAAGGAATACTCCCGTATGACTTTAAGTCGAATGGGGTGGACATAAGGGAAACCGTAGACTTGTGCCAAAGAGCTTACGCTAATGTTCCTATATTTAGAAACGCAATAGATATAATGTCAGAACTGGCTAATTCAGCCATACACGTCGAGGGAGGGACAGAAAAGTCAAGAAAATTTGTAGAAAAATGGTTTGCTAAAATTAACCTTTGGGATCTTAAGGATCAATTCTTTCGTGAATACTATAGATCCGGAAATGTTTTCCTGTATAGAGTAGATGGCAAATTCACAACCAAAGACTTTGCGAAATTAAATAAGATATACGGAGGAGAAGGGTTAAAGCCCGGGCAAATACCTATTCGATACATTCTCCTTAACCCTTATGATGTTATAGCGACAAGGAGCACCTCTTATAAGGACGGGGTATATAAGAAAATTCTGTCGGAGTATGAACTTGAGGAGCTTAGAGAGCCCAAGACGGAACACGACAAAGAGATTCTTAAGAACCTACCAAAAGAAGCAAGAGAAAAAATCAAGAAAGGAACATGGTCTCCAAATGGGATAGAGATAACCCTAGATTCCACAAAACTGTCTAGCACTTTTTATAAGAAACAAGATTATGAGCCATTTGCCGTTCCATTTGGTTTCCCGGTATTGGATGACATCAACTGGAAACTTGAATTAAAGAAGGTTGACCAAGCGATAAGTAAAACCATCGAGAATGTTATTCTTCTTATAACTATGGGAGCAGAGCCTGAAAAGGGGGGAATAAATCCAGAGAATCTTTCTGCGGCAAGATCTTTATTTCAAAACGAAAGCGTAGGAAGAGTTATGGTGGCCGATTATACCACTAAGGCTGAGTTCGTGATTCCTGATATTAGCAAAATAATAGGCCCCCAGAAATATCAAATAGTCAACGAGGACATTAAAGAAGGATTGCAAAATGTTATTGTCGGCAATGATAAATTCGCGAATACCCAAGTAAAAGCCGAGATATTTTTAGAAAGGCTAAAGGAAGCCAGATTGTCTTTTTTGAATAATTTCCTTCAAGACCAGATTAAGATGGTGTGCCAAAATTTAGGATTCAGGGATTATCCTGTGGCTAGATTTGAGGAAATAGATATTAAGGATGAGGTTCAATTCCAAAGAGTCGTAACAAGATTACTTGAAATAGGCATAATTACTCCGGAACAAGGGATTAAGGCTATGAAGACGGGGATATACCCTGATTCTAAAAACTTGAAGGAAGCCCAAAAGGAATACGTCAAGGAAAGAGAGGAGGGTTTATTTAATCCCTTGATCGGTGGCGTTCCCATGATAGAGTCTCCGGAAAGCAATGAAACGACAGGTCAGCCATCCGCTGGGAGGCCGGCGGGGACAAAGAAAATAAAACAAACCAATACTACTAGGGCTGAAGAGTTGTACAGCAGGAAGGAAGTTCAATCTATCATATATGAGGTTGAAGATCTTTACTCTCACTCCAAAGACAGGATGAATAAAAAAATGAAAACCGAGTCCTTGAGCAAGGAGCGGGAGGGGATGTTAATGGATTTATGCAAATCAGTGGTTTCGTCAAGAGAGAAAAAGAACTGGAAAAGAGAAGTTACTAATTGTATAAAGAATTTCGACAAGATAGAATCCCTGTTGCCCATCTCTGAGATTTTGGAATTATCCCAAAAGCACGAACTCGATTTATACCCTTCTTCATTGTTGTATCACAGTAATAAAAAAGAAGTGTAATCCTTTCCCATGGGATTGCCGTATAAGTATATAACATCTTTTAACGACGAAGTTCGAGCCTCATCTGAGAGTATAGAAGATCTAAGTTCAGGATTATCAGAAGCTTCTCTTTCTTCATTGAAGCCCTTGATACCTCAGGATATTGATTTTGATAGAAATATTGATCTTCTTGGAATTGCGTTCAACGCGGCTGTAGTTAATAGATTTAATAAGAATGATGATGGGATAACAACTGAAACTGCATTAGCGGCTTTGGATTACTTTATAAATAAACCAACGAATATAGAACACAATAAACAAAAAGTCGTTGGCCATGTAGTTTCAGCAGGATTCTCTAAATACGGTGAAGCTTCCTTGATCAGGAGGGACGAAATTGACCCTGAAGACTTAACCCCTTTTAATATAGCCTTGGCGTCTGTAGTATATAAAGCAGTGAATTCGGAATTTGCTTCCTTAGTGGAAAGATCCGTAAACCCCGAAGATGAATTATATCAATCCGTTTCCGCTAGTTGGGAAATAGGCTTTAGTGATTACGTTATTGCCCTTGGCAGCAAAAACCTTGAAGAAGCCGAAATCATAGAAGACGAAAAACATATAGAAGAATTAAAAGCTAACCTCAGGGCATTTGATGGTTCTGGCAAACTAGAAGACGGAACAGAAATATATAGATTAGTAACTGGAGATGTTTATCCATTGGGCATAGGCTTCACGGCGAACCCGGCAGCTGACGTCAAGGGAATCTTCTTGCATGGAGAAGATAAAAAAAAAGGGATAGAGGCGAATGAGGACCGAATGGATGTGGAAATCATCCATGTTGAGTCGCCTGCTTTTTCGGAAAAAATAAATATTTCTAAAAAAAATAATTCCCATGCAGAGAAAACACATGTAAATTTGGATGAAATCAAAAATGTTATGGAAGTCAACGAACTACTAGATCAAATTAAGGCGTTAATCGAGGAAAAATCTGAAGAGAAGTTTTCCGAAGAAAGCGTCGCCAATATCATCAAGGTCGTATCCGATGCGATTCGCGACAAGAGCGAGCAATACGTATCTGAAAAGGCGGAAGCCGAACAGGCCAAGCAAGAAGCTGTTGATGCTCAAGTCGAATTGGAAAAGAAAATCGAGTTGATCGAGAAAGACCTTAGCTCTTCCACTGAAAGAGTTCAAGAGCTCGAAAGCGAACAAGCCGAAGCGAAAGCGGAACAATTGTTCAACGGCAGAATGGAAGAACTTGATAAAGAATACGAATTGTCCGATGAAGACCGAAAGGTTATTGTTGCGGATGTTCGTTCTCTTGACTTGACCGAAGAATCATTTTCGGCATTCCAAGAAAAAATGAAGGTCATCTTTAGTCATAAAGCGAAAGAGTTCATTCAGGAACAAAAGGAAATTTTTGAAAAGGCTGTCCAAGCTGAAGTAGCTAAAGAAGTTTCGACTACTTTAAAAACAGAAGAGAAGACAGAAGCAAAGGATGATGAAGGAGAAACGGAAGTTGCCTTGGATCAAGTAGAGGCCACATCCGAAGAAGTTTCATCCAACAATGCAGAAACAGCAGAAAAGGAAGACTCCTTTCGCGATAAATTCGAAAAAGCTTTTTCGGAAGACAATGTAATAATAAACTATTAAGCAACTAAAAAACTTTAACACTAAATACAATGGCACTAAGAATCCTACCATTCAGACAATACGACGAGAACGACGTCATTAACTTGTACTCGCTTGACGAGACTATTCCAGTGGATCCTTCCGAGGATGGAGTAAACGCCGCAGGCGTAGTTGTGAAGATAGACGCGGGAGTTATGGGAGATGAAGTAATTTCTCTCGATGACAATACCTATCTGGGCAAAAAGTACTCTGCTCCAGTCGGGCAAAACAAATATCCAGAGAATCCCTTGAAGGTTAAGGCTTCCGGCAATGACTCCAAGGATGCATTGGGAATCACTTTGCGCCAAACGCTTTCTCATGATGAGAACGGGGAAAAGCTTCTTTATTACCGCTTGAAGGCTGATGAGTTGCAAGCTGTCCTTCCAGGAGAGACGGTTCCTGTCTTGACGAAAGGAGTCGTAACTCTTTCTGCTGATGCTGTGACCGGAGCCCTAGTCGCAGGGAACAGACTTCAAGTCGCCGCTGCCGGGAAGCTTAAGTTGCTTGTGGAAGACGCTAACGCCATCACCCAAATGCCTTGCGTTGGTAAGGTTCTGGCTGTAGGAGAACGCAAAGCCGGAACTTATCCGGATCAATTTGCAGGAGCTTCTGGTTCGTCTGAGAAATATTACGTCGTACAGATTAACTTCTAAATTTAATTATACTTTAAACACAAAAAGGTAAAAAACGCAATGAAAATTACACTTAAAAGAACCGAAGAGCAGGTTGAGCTTGTAAAAGCCATGGCCTCGAAGGATCGAAATGTCGCATACGAAGCTCAGTTGGCTCTTGCGGAGTTTATCGGACCTTTGCTAGCTAAGGTTATCAATAACGCTCCCACTTTGAGTAATCTATTCTCTCCGTTTGAGTTCAATTCCGATGACAGCCCAAGCATCCCCTTGGATTTGTACTACGATATTACCGCAGAGGATTATATCAAGGTATATACCCAGACGGTGCCAGGAGGTCTTCCTAGTAACACGGTAGCTCCAACTCAGAGCGAAATGAAGTTCACGACCTATCGTCTTGATAGTGCCATTGACTTCGATAAGCGTTATGCCTCAAGGTCTCGCCTTGACGTTGTTAGCAAGTCTTTCACACGACTCGCTCAAGAAATTCTCCTTCAACAGGAAAGAACTTCCGCCAACTTGATCCTAGGTACTCTAGTTGATCAAGGGGTAGACACCTCTGCTACTGAAAATGGAACGAAGCAAACCTTGCTTTCTACCGACAATGGCCGACTCCTTCTTCATGACTTCAATCGCCTCCTTACGAGAGCTAAGAGAATTAGCCCTTCCTGGAGTGGCGGAACTCCTGATAATCGTAGTCGTGGAATCACGGATCTGATCGTTTCTCCTGAGGTTGTCCAGTCTCTCCGCGAGATGGCTTATAACCCCATCGCCACGAGGGATCCTGATGGCACTGCCATTTCCAACACTTCGGCCACTGGCATTCCTGCCACAGATTCGATGCGGGAAGCGATTTACGGCAACGGTGGGATTCCTGAATTTTACGGGATTTCCATTCAAGAGATCTATGAACTCGGTGAGGGTCAAAAGTATACGGGTATTTATAATTCCCTTAAGGCTTTGACCGCCGGCAAGAAGGATCTAGTTATTGGTCTAGATAAATCTAGAGAATCGTTAATGAGAGCTGTAGCCGTTGATTCGGTAAGCGGTTCTAGCTTTAACCTTTTGGTAGATGACCAATATGTCACTCGACAACAAAGGATCGGATACTACGGGGCTATGGAAGAGGGTCGCATGATTCTCGATAGTCGCGCTGTCCTTGGTATCGAAGTGTAATTCATTTTGTTTACCGCATTTAGTGCGTGACGCATCAAGAAATCCACCTAAGGGTGGATTTTTTGTTTCTATGGATTATAATATAAGTGTACATCTATGGTAATAGCACATTCAATAAAGGAGATATAAATATGGCTGCAAAGAAAAAAACCTCAACGAAGAAATCCAAAAAAGAAAAACCGGTTCTAGAATATACAGACGGAAAATCCTGCGATACCTTAACTTCTAGGGCTAAGGGACTGGACGAGATTCTAAGTGAACAATCGTCCAATCCATTCAGAACTGAAGACAGCGAAGAGTTCCAAGCCAAGATAGATGAAATGAGTCTTTCTCAGATGCAAGAGCTTGCGGTAAGAGCTAGTATTTTCCCCTCAGGGAACAAGACCACTCTGAAAAATAAGCTTTGCAGGGAATTTAAGGCAAAATTTCATACTGGCTTAAAGATAGCACAAGTCACAAAACCTGTATTTGATTTAAATTCCGAGGCAGTCAAAAAGGCCTTGGAGATATCGAAATCTGACTCTTGAGCTGGAACGAAATAGGAGAAATAGCCACCGGGATTTATGAATATGATTTCGGAGAAGGGTCTACGGCAACAACAGTATCGCAGATATCTGGGTGGCTAGAGGCAAATGTGGGAGAATTGAATTCTTTGATTTTCTCATGTTTTAGTGGCGCGAATCCAGGAATGGGATTAGAGGAGCGGGCTATATTTCGTCATTTATATTTAAAGAGTTATTACGAAAAAGAGAGTAGGAAGATATTGCAGGGCGTACAAACGACTTCAACGGAAACAGATGGATCGGGAGAAATAGTAACTTCTGATTGGACAGAATTGAGGGAAGGCGATAGTTACATAAAGAGGGTCGCTACGCTGGCCACACCCGCTACGAAGACCCAGGCATCAAAGACATTCCTGCAGTTCTCTCAGGACACCGAAATAAGCCTTAAAGACCTAGTGTACAAATACAACCTGTATAGAGCTAACCCGGCAGAGGCTTAACTCCCGGCCAAGTCCATTAAATCTTGCATGTCAAGTTTCCCGCCTTTTTTCTCGGCGGCATCATGAAGAGAAACTCCTTTTGGGGAAACCCCCATATATTCGTAATCTTCCTTAGTGGCTCCTATTATGGTGCTAGCCCCTCCTTTATCATCGTCTTGATGGAGCATTTCCTTTCCTTTCTCAGACGAGGCGGCAAAATCCAGCAAGGCCTTCGGGTCTTTCTTTATGTGCTCCGGGATATTATCATGCCTGTCCGTTATATTCTTAAACACCCTCGTGTATATCAATAGCTGAAGTTGATTATGCGTGAGATTACAGACGGGAATTCCGTAGAATTGCATACTGTCTTCTGAAAACGGCATATATGGATAATAAAAATCTTGAAGAATTAAGTTCTGTATATTATCCTCAGAGAACATTTGAAAGTTTTTATTATGTATTTCTATCAATCCTTGTAGTGACTTATATCCAACATCATCTAATTCATTTTCCGTAAATAGCTTTTTTTTCATTTCCAAATCAAGAAACAAACTCTCTATAATGTAGTGATCGTTTACTCTTTGTTTGGAATATTTTTCGCAGGTATTGCCCAGTAGACTATCTTTTTCTGATGTCTTTATGTTAAGTTTTTCGCTCTCTTCTTCTATTAATTTATTTTGTTGGTCTATTTGAGACTTAAGGATTAAATGGGACTTTCCCTTTATTAAGTTTTCGACATAAGAAGATTGTCTGGAAATAAAGTCCTCATCTTCCTGCGTCCATAGATGATCGGCCTTTAACGACTTGAGAGCTTCCTCTTCCGTTGGCAACCCTCGATCTTTTGCGGATTCATAAAAAGAAGACTCAATATCTTCTAAATTAACTTGATCGTGAGTACTGAGGTGGCGTATGTATATAGCATCGCCGCCGAATTCCGACAAAGAATAACCGCTTACTATATCGGAAAAAACCTTACGATATAAGGTCTTCTTCACTCATTAAACGTTTCCTTCTTCGATGTCCTTATTCAGGCTATCAAAGTCTTCCTTGCTTGCACCAGAGCTAAAATACCAAAAACTAATAAAAGACATGAGCTTATGTTTTGCCACGTCAAATAAGTCATGACCCTCTTCGTCTATCCTATAGTAATCATCGATTTTGTCTTCTAATGCTTCTCCCACGAAAAACGAATTAATATCATCATCTTCGTTTTCTTGATGATATGACAAATTCACTAGATACCATAATATTACTTTATTTTGAGCTTTAGTATCTGCCGTATGATTAAAGACCGAAGAATACGCAGTTTCTAGATCCACGATCTCTCTTCTTAATTCCGCAAGATCAGACAATAATCCATCAACTTTGTCTTGTTCTTTTTTATTCTTTTTTGTTTTTGCTTCAAGGCGGGTATACTTGGATTGTTGTTCAGCGAGTTGGGTATACTTTCTTGTCAACAACTGAGCGTCTTCTTCGGATAGCAATCCCCCCGTGTCGCTATACTTCTTAGCCAGCATTGCTTTAGTAAGAACGCCCTTCTTTATGCATTTACTTAATTCAATGCTATATTCCATGTCCGCTTCCTCGACATCCCTTCTGTTTGGTTCCTTGATGATTATCTTGACCGGAACCATTTCCTTAACCGTTTTGGTTACCGAGATCTCCTCCATTTCCCCAGAGTCTTTATTCTTCTGTTTTTTTGTGTCGGTCTTCTCGACCTCGCGTTCCACTTCGATGCTAAAGCTGTATAGTTCTTTCATAAAAATCCTTGTTCCTATATATTAATGATTAAATTTAAAAATTACAGTAAAATTTTCTAAATCTTCTTCTGAGTTGCGTATTGAGTCATTCCCAAGGTCCAATACTCGCTTGCGTAAATATTGCATTTTTTGACCATCAAAATAATTTGCCTGATCAATTATATCCGAATAAGACTCTGGAATGCTTTTTTTAAGCTTGTCGAAATTAATCGAATGATCTTTTTGTAAGTCTTCCAACAAATACAAAAAATCCTTAAAAAGCCTTTTAACATGCCTTTCGTGTCCCTCCTTGAGAAGATGCCAATCCGTCATTACCTTAAATTCCCTTAAACCTTGTTATTATTATACACACAAAACAATAAAAATAAAGTGTAATATATTTGATATGGCTAATTTACTGTCAGATGCAGACAAGGAAAAGTTAGGAAATGTATTCCAGGATCTTCATGATACATTCTCTAGGGACGTCCTTGTTTATAAAGAAGCTAAAAGGATTGTGATCAATACAACCATGGAGCATAATCCAATATATGGAGAATACGCGAGGAGCGATTCAACCATTCAAAACACCTCATTAACCGTGCCCAACGGATCCTTTGAGTCTGATGGCGAAGCAGGAGATGGGGTAGATTTAAAAAGTTCCCCGGCTAATTGGACGGCTACTAATCAAGGTCTGTGGAGAACGGAAATAGTTGAGGCGGGACAAGATGCCGGGGCCACAAACCCCGCGAATGCTGACGAAGGGACTTATTATTTAAGGATGAAAGGGAATCTGGAATGGTCGCTGACCTCCCTGGATCTAGGGCAAATTGAAAAAGATAGTTCTTATCATTTGACCGCCGCAATAGGCCAATCTTCTTTTTATTCAGCCGGGGGAGGCCTGGACTGGGGGAAAGTAGTAATGTCATTGCATGATTCAGACGACGAAAAGCTATCGGAATTAATAATCAATTCCGAAGATTTGGCCGTAGATCAATTCAATGATTTTTCCACTTCGTTCAAGACTGAAAACGTTTCGGGCTCAATAAATAAAAACATAAAGATAAGAATCACCCATGATGATTCCGGGGTTAATAACAAAGCTTCTATATGGGATAACGTAAGGCTTGTGCAAAAAACCGCCCCAAAATCGGCAGACGATATATCTCGGACCCCTCAATATAAGACAATAAAAGCCAGAATAGAATATGCTTCACCAATGAATGAAGACCCTCTTTCGGCAAGCCCTATTGATAGCAAATTAAATGCAATGATACCACAAGGTATGGTAAGGATCAAATTAGATAAAGAAGGCTTTGATTATATATCCGGAGCGAAACGCATTGATTTGGACGGAAAAAGATTCTTTATTGATTCTGCGGTTAGACCTCATGGTTTGTTTGACCCTAAGTTTTATACGTTTTTCCTAAAGGCTGTAGAATGAGCAAGGATGTTCCAGAGGCAGACGTAGCCAGTATTCGCAGGCAGATGTCACGAAAACCGAGGTTTAAGAGATCGATGATGTCAGGTGCTATTGCGGATTTTGAAAAAATTAAAGCGAAAATGATATCGGAGTTTAACAATCACAAGGTGACAAGGGAAATTGAGGACGGTCCGAATGCGGAAAATACATCAGGATCCCTTCATAAAGGTAATTTATTTAGTTTCATTGGCTTTGTTCAGGGCGACACCCCTACTGATGAAATTCGAGAAGTCTTGCAGACTATGTTTATCATTAGCGAAGTGAGGGTGGTTTCAAGAACCGCAAGGGTTTGGTTTAATCTTCCTGATCGAAAAGAAATATTATCCTCAATATGGGATAAAACCCATCTATCTTGGGCCCCGGGGAGATCTTGGGCGGATGGAATTGAGACTGGGTTATCTGGTTTAGGGCAGTATATTTATTCCCCCACGGGGTTTAGGAAGCCAGATATAAGTCTTTCTGGTACCGGACTACAAGCAAAGGGACAGCTTAAGTCTGCACGGGGTAAAGGTAATTTCGCGGGTTCGTTTAAACCTAAAAAATATATGAGGGAGATTGTCGAAAACGCAGGCAAGGAACTTTGGAAATTAAGGATGAAACAATATCCCGGGAGCGGAATCATAACATGAAAGTTCAATTTAATCATGAAGCAGTAACTAGTTTCACTCTCTGGTTTGATAATCATTTGATCAATAAGGGCGAAGGCTTCTCTGATCAT
>Ga0315318_10000111_pt1 | contig 31138 bp, 38 predicted proteins | sample M1200m3416metaG_FD_203703 | JGI IMG/M metagenome (GOLD analysis project Ga0315318, IMG submission 203703) | Ammonia-oxidizing marine archaeal communities from Monterey Bay, California, United States - M1 200m 3416 | ecosystem: Environmental > Aquatic > Marine > Coastal | place: USA: California... | reverse complement strand
AACAGAAAAAAAGGAAGAGAAATAAAATGACAAGAAAGGCACTCGTTCAGAGGGAATTAAAAAGGGTTAAAACGGTCGAACGTTATGCAGAGAAACGAGCGGCTTTAAAGAAAATAATGAATGATCCTAACGCAAGTTATGATGAGAAAAATGATGCAAGAATTAAATTTCAGAAAATGCCAAGAAATGCTAGCCCCTCAAGGCTAAGAAATCGTTGTGCAATTACAGGAAGACCAAAAGGTTTCTATAGAAAGTTTGGACTAGGACGAAGTAAATTGAGAGAACAAGCAATGATGGGAAACATACCAGGATTGCATAAAGCAAGTTGGTAACAGATTAGAGATAAAATTATGACAATGACAGATCCAATAGCAGATATGCTAACTAGAATTAGGAATGCACATAAGATAAATGCAGTTTCTGTGTTGATTCCTAATTCACAAACTAAACAAAATATTGCAAAGGTTCTCTATGAAGAGGGTTACATCAATGCTTATCGTGTTGAGGAACATGAAAATAATAAGAGCCATATTGTAATTGAATTAAAATATTTTGAGGGCAAGCCTGTTATAGAAAAAATAGATAGAGTTAGTAGACCAGGTTTGAGGATATATCGATCAAAAAATGATTTACCTAAAGTTATGGGTGGTTTAGGTATAGCAGTTGTGTCTACCTCAAAAGGAATTATGAGTGACCGACAAGCCAAGCAAGATGGTTGTGGTGGTGAAGTTTTGTGTGTGGTGTCTTAAATTATGTCAAGAATAGCGAAACAACCTGTTAGTTTTCCCGAGTCTGTAAAAATTTCAATTAAGGATGAAGAGATTGTGCATATTCAAGGACAAAAGGGAGAATTAGAATTGAATTTAATTAGCCAGGTCGCAGTAAAGATAGAAAGTGATCAGTTGTTAGTTAATGCAACATCAAAATCAAAATTCTCTCGGGCTGCTGCTGGGACATACAGGAGTTTGATTAACAATATGGTTATAGGGGTTACTGAGGGCTACAAAAAAGAATTAGAATTAGTGGGCGTTGGTTACCGAGCTAAAACTCAAGGTAAAATGCTAAATTTGACATTAGGATTTTCACACCCAGTTAATTATCAGATACCAGATGGCATAGAGATTTCAACACCTTCTCAAACAGAGGTTGTAATCAATGGAATTGATAAGCAAAAGGTAGGTCAGGTTGCAGCAGAGCTAAGAGCTATTAGACCACCAGAGCCATATAAGGGAAAAGGAGTAAGGTATAAAGATGAGCAAATTACCTTAAAAGAAACTAAGAAACAAGTTTAGGATTTTATAAATATATGATTTCAAAATTAGAAAAAAGACTTCGAAGATCAAGGAAAACTCGTTCTAGAATCAAAACGTTAGAAGCTTATAGACTAAGTGTTCATAGGTCATCAAAGCATATCTATGCTCAAATTACATCACCACAAGATAATACTGTTGTTGCTGCTGCATCTAGCCTTGATCCAGAAATTAAAAAGCTTATTACTGATAAAACTAAGGGCAAAGTTGATATCGCTAGAATAGTAGGTGCATCAATTGCTGAGAAAGCTAAAACAGCAAAAATAGATAAGGTGGCGTTTGACCGTTCAGGTTTTTTATATCATGGCCGGGTCAAGGCATTAGCTGAGGCCGCAAGAGAAAAAGGACTTAATTTTTAACTATAAATATTATGAATACACAAAAACAAATGGATGATTTGATAGAAAAGTTAGTAGCGGTTAACAGAGTTGCTAAAGTTGTAAAAGGAGGGAGGCAATTTGGTTTTACAGCAATAACTGTTGTTGGCAATGGGCAAGGAAAGATTGGAATGGGCTATGGAAAGGCCAAAGAAGTACCCTTAGCAATTCAAAAAGCTATGCAGGCTGCAAGAAAGAATCTCCATCAAGTAGCTTTGAATAAAGAAACAATTTATTACGAAGTAAATGGTAAGCATGGCGCCTCTAAAGTTTATATGCAACCAGCAGCAGATGGTACAGGTATTATAGCCGGAGGTGCAATGCGTGCTGTTTTTGAATGTGTTGGTATAAGAAATATTTTGGCAAAGAGTTATGGATCAAGGAACCCTATAAATTTAGTAAGAGCAACAATTAATGCACTTGATTCCATGAGATCACCACAAAGAGTAGCAAAACGAAGAGGCATTCCTGTTCAAAAAATATTCACCTAGTTATGAGTAAGAGTTCAAAAAAAATAAAAATTAAATTGATTAAGAGTCGGTTTGGAAGGATTAAGAAGCATAAAGCTTCTCTTTCTGGTCTGGGCTTAAGAAAAATTAATCAAGTTATTGAATTGGATGCTACGCCAGAAAATCTGGGTATGGTTCACCAAGTTAGGTATCTTCTAGAAGTTGAGGAAATTTAAATGAAATTAAATACTTTAAAACCAAACGAAGGCAGTCGATCCAAAAAATTTAGGAAGGGAAAGGGCCACGCGTCTGGACTTGGCAAGACTTCAGGAAGAGGGCATAAAGGTCAGAAAGCACGATCTGGTGGTTTTCATAAAGTTGGTTTTGAAGGTGGGCAAATGCCACTCCAAAGAAGGCTACCTAAAAGAGGTTTTACTTCCTTAAATCAAAAGGAAACTTCTGAATTAAGATTAGATCAACTTGAAAAGGTACAAGCAGACATCATAGATCTAGATGCTTTAAAAAATGAAAATCTAGTACCTAGATATATTCAAAAGATAAAAGTTATTGCAACAGGTGAATTGAACAAGGCTGTTACTATTCAAGGTTTAGGGCTTTCTGAGAATGCAAAAAAAGCAGTGATAGATTCAGGTGGAAAAATTTTAGATTAATATGGCTAAAACAACAAAAAATACTACAAGATCAGCGTTAGGTGAAATGACAAGATTTGTTGAATTAAGGCAAAGACTTCTTTTCCTTATGGGTGCCTTAATTATTTATAGAATTGGTACTTATATTCCTGTACCTGGTATAGATCCTAATGCTCTTCAAAATTTCTTTGAAGAACAATCAGGGACTATTTTAAGTATGTTTAATATGTTCTCTGGTGGCGCACTAGAAAGACTTAGTATTTTTGCATTAGGTATTTTCCCATATATTTCTTGCTCAATTGTTATGCAAATGGCTAGTGTTACTGTTCCATCACTAAAAGAGTTAAAGAAAGAAGGTGAGTCAGGTAGAAGAAAAATAACTCAATACACAAGATATGGAACTGTCTTTCTTGCTTCATTCCAATCAATCGGGGCTTCAATTGCATTACAAAATCAAGGGGTTGTTGTCAGCCCAGGATTTAATTTTGTATTTACCTCATGCGTTACATTAGTTACAGGAACAATGTTTCTAATGTGGTTAGGAGAACAAATTACTGAAAGAGGTTTGGGTAACGGCATTTCAATGATTATTTTAGCCAGCATTATTTCGGGATTGCCTTCAGCAATAGGCGGAACTCTTGAGTTGGCGAATACAGGTGAAATATCGCCTGCTTTGGTCTTGATTCTTTTGATATTGATTATCTCTGTGATAACTTTTGTAGTTTTTGTTGAGAGAGGCCAGAGAAGAATACCTGTCAACTATGCTAAAAGACAACAAGGCAGGAAATTAATGCAAAGTCAATCAACCCATTTGCCTTTTAAAATAAACATGTCAGGAGTTATACCGCCAATCTTTGCATCAAGTATAATTTTATTCCCTGCAACAATTGCTAGTTGGTTTGGAACCTCTGAAGGATTTGATTGGTTACAAAATATTGCAGCATCATTATCACCTGGGCAACCTGTGTATATACTTTTATACGCATCACTTATTATGTTTTTCTGCTTTTTTTACACTGCGCTAGTTTTTGATTCTAAAGATACTGCTGAGAATCTCCAAAGGTCAGGAGCTTTTATGCCCGGAATAAGACCAGGACATCAGACTTCACAATATATAGATAAAGTATTAACAAGGTTAACATTTTGGGGCGGATTGTATATCATGCTCGTCTGTTTACTTCCAGAGTTTATGATTCTCTACTTTAGAGTACCATTTTACTTTGGTGGGACATCTTTGCTGATCATAGTTGTGGTTAGCATGGATTTTATGGCTCAAATGCAGGCATTAATGATGTCAAAACAGTATGAGGGTCTTTTGAAAAAGGCTAACCTCAAAGGATATAGTAAAAGCGGTCAACTAAAATAGGTAATGACAAGTAGAAATGAAAGTTAGAGCATCAGTTAAAAAAATATGCAGGAATTGCAAAGTGATACGTAGAAATGGCGTAGTACGAGTTGTGTGCAAAGATCCTAGGCACAAACAAAGGCAGGGCTAATATAATGGCTAGAATAGCAGGAGTTAATATACCCGATAATAAGCATGTTAGAGTTTCGCTGACCTATGTTTATGGTGTTGGAAATTCATTATCAAAGAAACTTTGTGAAAAGTTAGGTATTGCTGAAGATAAAAAAGTAATGGATCTAACAGGACAAGAATTAGAGAGTATAAGAACTGAATTAAGTAACCATCTAGTTGAAGGTGATTTAAGAAGAGAAATATCAACTAATATTAAAAGATTAATGGATCTAGGTTGTTATCGAGGCATAAGACATAGAAGAGGGTTACCAGTCAGAGGACAAAAAAGTAAAACTAATGCAAGAACTAGAAAGGGTCCTAAGAAACCTATGAGAGCATAACAGCGAGTATAAAAAATGGCAGTAGCAAAAAAGAAAAAAGCAAAAAAGACTGTAATTGAAGGTATTGCACATATTCATGCAACTTTTAATAATACAATAATTACTATTACTGACCGAGCAGGAAATACCATAGCTTGGGCTACTGCTGGTGGCTCAGGATTTAGAGGATCAAGAAAAAGTACACCGTTTGCAGCGCAAGTTGCTGCAGAAAAGGCTGGAACCAAGGCACAAGAATTTGGTTTAAAAGATATAGTAGTGAAGGTTAAAGGACCAGGCCCTGGAAGAGATTCTGCATTAAGATCTCTGAATGCAATTGGGCTTCATATTGTTAGCATAGAAGATGTAACACCTTTACCACATAATGGCTGCAGACCACCAAAACAAAGAAGAGTTTAGAGGTATTAATCATGGCAAGATATTTGGGACCAAAATGTAAGTTATCGCGAAGAGAAGGAACAGACTTGTTTCTTAAAAGCGGTATACAACCCTTAGAAAATAAATGCAAACTTAATACAATACCCGGATCCAAGGTGGGCTCTAGAAGAGACAGGTTATCTAACTATGGCATCCAATTGAGAGAGAAACAAAAATTAAGAAGAATGTATGGTGTTTTAGAAAAACAATTTAGAAATTATTATAAGAAAGCTTCCAAAACAAAAGGTTCAACAGGAGAAAACCTATTGAAATTGTTGGAGACACGTTTAGATAATATGGTCTATAGAATGGGTTTTGCAGTAACTAGAGCTGAAGCAAGACAATTAGTAAACCATAAAGCGATTAAAGTTAATGGATCTATAATCAATATCTCCTCTTTTCAGGTTTCACCTAGTGATGAGATTTCTATTGCTGAAAAAGCACAAGAACAACTAAGAATAAAGAATGCTGTGAATATAGCTTCTCAATTAGGTATTAGTGAGTGGTTATCGGTAGATTTAAAGCAACTCAAGGGCATTGTTAAATCAATCCCAGAGAGGGAGGATATACTCCCAGATATTAATGAAAACTTAGTAGTGGAATATTATTCTAAGTAATTTAGGAGACTGAATAAAATGTTAGAAGATGAAAAAAATATTATTGAAGAAACAGTTGAAGAGGAAGAAGTAGAAAAAGAAGAGATTGTAATTGATCTTCTTAATCCTCTTGTCATAAAGCTAGAATCTCAAGAAGATGAACTTCATTCAAAAGTTTCTATAGAGCCTTTTGAAAGAGGCTTTGGATATACTTTAGGTAATGCATTGAGACGAGTTTTACTCTCAAGTTTACCTGGTTATGCGATTACAGAAGCGCAGATAGACGGAGTTTTACATGAATACACCACTATTGAAGGCGTACAGGAAGATGTTGTTGAAATTCTTTTAAACCTTAAGGGTGTGGCAATAAATATACAAGGCAGGGATTCAGCAGAATTCACCTTGAGTAAGAAGGGGCCATGCACTGTTACAGCTGGTGATATCCAAGTAGATGGAGACACAGAGGTGGTGAACCCTGATCACCATATAGCAACCATCAGTTCTAAAAAAGCATTAAAAATGCAAATAAAGGTAGAGAAGGGTACAGGCTATAGGCCTGTTGCTACTCAGAGCAAGGATGCTGATGTCACTATAGGATTATTAAAACTTGATGCCTCGTTTAGCCCAATAATAACTGTAACTTACAGCGTTGAAGCAGCTCGAGTTGAAAAGCGAACGGATTTAGACAAACTCATTGTAGATTTAGAAACTGATGGAACCATTGATCCTGAAAGAGCAATTAAATATGCTGGTGCAATTCTTCAGAATCAGTTAAGTATTTTCGCTGATTTGACTAGAGTCCAAGAACAGCAACAAGAAGTGGAAGAAGTCTTAATAGATCCTATTATGTTAAGGCCTGTTGATGAGCTTGAATTAACAGTGCGCTCAGCAAACTGTCTTAAAGCCGAAAATGCCAACTATATTGGTGATTTAGTGCAAAAAACAGAAGTCGAGTTATTAAGGACTCCTAATCTTGGGAAAAAATCTTTGAATGAAATCAAAGAAATATTGGCGAGCCACAGTTTATCCTTGGGTATGGAGTTAGATAATTGGCCGCCAAAAGAAATAGCTGTTGATGAAGTAAGTCCATAAGGTTTATATTGTTATTTAAGGATGAGTCATGAGACATAGAAAAACAGGAAGACGCTTAGGAAGAACCAGTAGTCACAGGAAGTCTATGTACCGTAACATGGCTTCGTCTCTTATTGAGCATGAATCAATATCAACTACATTACCAAAGGCAAAGGAGTTGAGAAAAACTCTAGAACCATTAATTACCCTAGCTAAAGAAGATGGAGTCTCACAAAGAAGAAGGGCGTTTGATCTATTGAGAGACAAGCAAGCAGTTGGAAAGTTATTTAATGAAATAGGCCCAAGGTTTAAGGATAGGCCTGGTGGGTATCTTCGAATACTTAGAAAAGGTATTAGAAATGGAGACACTGCACCTATGGCAATAGTCCAGCTTGTTGATTATCAATTTGATAAAGATCTAGATGAACTTTCTGAGTAATTTCTTATATTTTGGATAGAAGAACAATATTAACTGGCATTACCACTACGGGGACACCTCATCTTGGTAATTATACTGGAGCTATCAACCAAGCTATTCAATCAAGTAAGAACGAAGAGCATAATTCATTCTTTTTCTTAGCTGATTATCATTCTCTTATTAAAAACAAAAATCCTGAAGAAATAAGACAATCCTCTCTAGAGGTAGCTGCAACCTGGATTGCATTAGGTCTTGATACTAAAAAGACAGTTTTTTATAGGCAATCAGATATTCCAGAAATTCTAGAGTTAAATTGGATACTAAATAATTTCACAGCAAAAGGATTAATGAATAGAGCGCATGCTTATAAATCAGCTGTTAATGAAAATAAAAGCAATAATGATTCTGAACCTGACAAAGGAATTACCATGGGTTTATTTTCATATCCTGTGCTTATGGCGGCAGATATTTTAATGTTTAAAGCATCCCATGTGCCTGTAGGACAAGATCAGATACAACATTTAGAAATGACCAGAGATATAGCGCAGAGATTTAATCATCTTCACGGTGAGATATTCGTTATTCCTGAAGCAATCTTGAACAAGAGGTCTTCAGTACTCCCAGGTTTGGATGGCAGAAAAATGAGCAAAAGTTATAACAATTTTATTCCTCTTTTTTGTTCGTCCGATGATCTGCGTAAATTTGTAATGAAGATAAAAACTAATTCATTAGAGCCAGGGGAACCCAAGTCAACTGATGATTCTAATTTATATGATATATATAAAGCTGTTGGAACAAACGATCAAACTAATAATTTCAAGAACAAATTACATGAAGGAATAGCTTGGGGAGATGCGAAAGAAGAATTATTTGAATTATTAGATAGCTTACTATCAGATTCTAGAAATGAGTACAATAGGCTAATTAAAGACCCTTCTCATCTAAACTCACTCTTGCTGAATGGTGCTCAAAGAGCTAGAGAATTATCAGTACCTTTTTTATCCAAAATTAGGCAACTCATAGGTATAGGTTCACTAAGTTAGAAGATTTCTAAGATATTGCCCTGTAAAGGAAGTTTTAGATTTTGCAATCATTTCAGGGGTTCCTTCAGCAACAATTTCACCACCTTTATCTCCACCTTCAGGTCCAAGATCTATAATCCAATCAGCAGTTTTAATAACATCTAAATTGTGCTCTATAATAACAATTGTATTGCCTTCATCTCTTAGTCTAATAAGTACCTTAATCAGTTGGTTTACATCATGAAAGTGAAGGCCAGTTGTGGGTTCATCTAGAAGGTAAAGAGTATTTTGATTAGTTCTTTTAGATAATTCTTTTGATAGTTTTATTCGTTGTGCTTCTCCACCAGAGAGAGTAACAGCATTTTGTCCTAATTTAATATAACCCAAACCTACATCTATGAGTGTTTCGAGTTTCTTCTTGATTAAGGGAACATTTTTGAAAAATAGGTATGCTTCATCCACTGTCATATCTAATACTTCATATATGTTCCTTTCTTTATAGATAATCTCTAATGTTTCTCTATTAAATCGCTTGCCATCACACACGTCACAAACTACATAGATATCAGCAAGAAAGTTCATTTCCACTTTAATTAGACCTCCTCCTTGACATGTTTCACAGCGCCCACCTTTCACATTAAAACTAAATCTTCCTAGTTTATATCCTCTTGATCTTGATTCTTGAGTGCCTGCAAATAATTCTCTAACAGAATTAAATAAACCAGTATAAGTTGCTGGATTAGAACGAGGTGTTCTACCTATTGGGCTTTGACTGATGTTAATAATTTTTTTGATATTTTCATATCCACTGATTGATGTGGCTTCAAAATGGTCAGAGATTTTGTTCTCTAATTTAGAGCGGAGTAGTGGTTTTAAAGTATTATTTATTAGTGTTGATTTACCGGACCCAGAAACACCAGTTACACAAGTCAAGAGATTTAATGGTATTTGCGTGCTTAATGATTTGAGATTATTTTTGCAGGCATTGTTGATACTAATTGCTTGTGATGTATTTGCCACAATTCTTTTTTTAGGAACTTTTATGGTTTTTTTACCATTTAGATAATCCGCTGTTAATGATTTTTTTGCCCTGATAATGGACTCTAGGCCCCCTTGGGAAACAATTTCACCTCCATTATTACCAGCGCCAGGTCCAAGATCTACGATATGGTCTGCAGATCTGATTACCTCTTCATCATGCTCTACAACTATAACGGTATTGCCTAGATCTCTTAATTTTGTAAGTGTTTTAATTAATCGTTTGTTATCACGTTGATGTAAGCCAATGGTAGGTTCATCCAAGACATACATTACACCCACTAGCCCAGAACCAATTTGACTTGCTAATCTTATGCGTTGAGATTCACCACCAGATAACGTTTCTGCGCTTCTTTCTAAATTAAGGTAATTCAGACCAACATTTGATAAAAACTCTAAACGGTCAATAATCTCTTTAACAACACTCTTTGCAATTTCGCCCCTGCTACCAGTCAATTTAAGTTGATTAAAAAAACTCAAGATTTCATTAATATTCATTCTCGTTAAATCTGAAATATTTGCCCCACCTATGAAAACGTTTCTAGCAGATTCATTGAGTCTCGATCCTTGGCATAAACTACATGGTTTTGTACTCATGAATTTCGATAAAGCATCTTTAACAGCCTGTGATTCAGTCTCCTTATATCGTCTTTTAAGATTAGGAATTACCCCTTCAAATGGATGTTTTCTAGATATCCTTTTACCGCCTCTTCCAGGGTAGTAGAATTGAATTTTTTCTTTGCCACTTCCATGGAGTAGCATGTCTTTTACACCTTCATCATAGGAGGTATATGGTTCCTCAATATCAAAACCAAAGTGTTTTGAAAGACTCCTGATCAAATGAAAATAATAAAAATTTCTTTTATCCCATCCTCTAATAGCACCTTCAGAAATACTCAATTTATCATTTTTAATAACTAATTCTGGGCTAAAAAAATGTTCTACACCGAGTCCATCACATACAGAGCAGGCTCCAGCAGGATTATTAAATGAGAAAGTTCTTGGTTCAAGTTCTGTGATTGAGTAACCGCATTCAGGACAGGCAAATTGATTAGAGAATAAATAATCGGTGTCACTGCTTTCAGATGAGATTACTCTTGCTATTCCATGGGATAAATTAAGAGCAGTTTCAAGTGATTCAGTCAGTCTTGAAGCTATTTCAGATTTTATAGAGAACCTATCTACCACTACCTCTATAGTATTATTCTTCTTTGCATCAATAGTGGGAAGATTATCTACATCATATACAGAACCATTAATTCTTAAGCGAATAAACCCCCTAGATTTTATGTTTTTTATTAATTCTAAATGTTCACCTTTTCTGTCACTGACCAATGGAGAGAGTAGGAGTAATTTCTGACCCTCTTCTAATGTCATTATTTGATCTACCATTTCACTGATATTTTGAATACCAAGCGTCCTTTTATGGGTCGGACATTTAGGTATACCAGCTCTTGCAAATAGTAACCTCAAATAGTCATAAATCTCAGTTACAGTTCCTACAGTCGATCTGGGATTATGGGAGGTTGTTTTTTGTTCTATAGATATTGCAGGAGATAATCCTTCAATAAGATCCACATCAGGTTTCTCCATCATAGATAAGAATTGTCTTGCATAGGCTGATAGTGATTCAACGTAACGTCTTTGACCCTCTGCATAAATAGTGTCGAATGCAAGCGATGATTTCCCAGAGCCTGAAAGACCTGTTAGGACTATTAGTTGATTTCTAGGAAGCTCTAAGTCGAGATTCTTTAAGTTGTGAGTCCTAGCACCTTTTATTTTAATTTGATCCATAATAGAAAAAGAATTATCCAAACACTCTATTATAAATCTTTTTTAGATTGAGAGCCAAAACCAAACGTTTTTGATACAATTAGTTTCAAAATTATTTAGAAAAATTAGGGAAAATTATGGCAAGAGGCATTAATAAAGTAATTGTTGTTGGTAATCTAGGAGCCGATCCAGACACTAGAGCTATGCCAAGCGGCAATCAAGTAACTAATATTAGCGTTGCAACTTCAGAATCATGGAATGATAAAGTAACCGGCGATAAACAGGAGAGAACCGAATGGCATCGCGTTGTTTTCTATGGTCGCCTTGCAGAAATAGCTGGTGATTACCTTAAAAAAGGCTCTCAAGTTTATGTAGAAGGTAAACTGCAAACTAGAAAATGGGAGGATAAAGAAGGTAAGGAACGTTGGACCACTGAAATTATAGCTAACCAGATGCAAATGCTTGGTGAAAGAATGAGTCAGGGTGCATCTCAGGGTGCATCTAATCAGAATAATGTTACTAAGCCAAATAGTTCTTCTAATGAGTTTGTTGATGAAGAGTTTGATGACGATATTCCATTTTAGCAATAACTCAAGTAACTCATAATATTTCGGTGTCAAAAAAGATCTTTATAAAATCTTTTGGTTGTCAGATGAATGAATACGATTCATCTAAGATGCTTGACTTGATGCGTCTAGAAAGAGGTATGGAACTTACTGATGACCCATCAATAGCTGATCTAATTCTACTTAACACATGCTCTATTAGAGAAAAGCCCCAAGAAAAAGTTTTTTCTCAGTTGGGTCGCTGGAAAGAGTATAAAACAATTAATCCTAATTTAGTCATAGGTGTTGGTGGGTGTGTTGCCAGTCAAGAGGGAACAAATATTATCAAAAGAGCACCTTATGTTGACCTAGTTTTTGGTCCGCAAACACTGCATCGCCTTCCAACTATGTATGATCAAGTAATTAATTCAAGAGATTCTGTTGTTGATATTAGTTTTCCTAAAATTGAAAAATTTACAGTATTACCGAAAACGCAAGAGATAAAGCCATCTGCCTTTGTTTCAATTATGGAAGGTTGCAGCAAGTTTTGTAGTTTTTGTGTTGTTCCTTATACACGAGGCCTTGAAGTCAGTAGGACGCCTGAAGGTATTCTTGATGAAATCAAAGATCTTGCAGACCGTGGAGTTAAGGAAGTCAATCTCTTGGGTCAAAATGTTAATGCCTATAGAGCCAAGAACTCAAGTGGGAGAAAGTTAAAATTAGCAGATTTAATAGAACAAGTTTCTGATATAAAAGGGGTTGAGAGGATACGTTTTACCACCTCTCACCCTTTGCAATTTACTGATGATTTAATCACTATTTTTGAGAATCCCAAGTTAGCAAACCATTTGCACTTACCAGTACAGAGTGGCTCTAACAAAATCCTTAAATTAATGGAAAGGAAGCATAAAGTTGATTTATATGTTGAAAGAATAAATAAGCTAAGAAAATTTAGGCCTGACATTAGCATATCGTCTGATTTTATCGTCGGGTTTCCTGGGGAAACTGATCTTGATTTTCAAGAGACTTTAGACTTAATAGATATTATTGGTTTTGATCAGTCTTTTAGTTTTATTTTTAGCCCTAGACCAAATACTCCGGCAGCAAATATGGAAGACAATATTTCTTACAAAATTAAATTAAATCGATTAAATCAACTGCAGTCTAGAATTAATAATAATGCCAGACACATTAGTCAAAATATGGTGGGGTCTGATCAAATAGTGCTTGTGGAGAAAAAATCAAAAAAAGCTAAAAATCAATTAGCTGGTCGCACAGAAAATAATCGTTGGGTAAATTTTGATGGGGATGAAAGCTTAATTGGCCAGTTAATAGAACTTAGGATAACAGAGGCTCTTCCTAATTCTCTTCGTGCAAGATACATTAACTAAAGATAAATGGATAAATTGAAGACAAAAGAATTCCGAATTGAATCAATAGATAATTCCACACTGGTTAATTTATTAGGTATTTTTGATTCTCATATAAGATCAATAGAAAATGAGTTAGAGATAAAGATTAAGACTAGGGGTAATACATTTGTTCTTTCCGGAGAAGAGCAGGGACTTGAGACAGGAGAAAAAATTATCCATGATCTTTATTTAATGGCAAAAGATGAGAACTTAAATCAAGAAAAGGTTCACCTGATTATCAGTAAACACTTAAATTATGAGTATGATTTGGCAAATGGATCGACATCTTTTGAAACTATAATCAGAACACCTAATAGAGAGATTAGTACACGAACAAAAAATCAATTTCGCTATATTCAAGCTATCAGAACTCATGACTTGTCTTTTGGAATAGGTCCAGCGGGCACAGGAAAAACTTATTTAGCAGTTGCTGCTGCGATAGAGTCACTTCAGAATCAAGAGGTTAAAAAAATTATACTCGTTAGACCAGCTGTTGAAGCTGGAGAGAGTTTGGGTTTTCTTCCTGGAGACCTATCACAAAAAGTTGATCCATATCTTCGGCCAATGTACGACGCCCTATATGAAATGTTGGGTATAGACCAAGTTAATAACCTGATTGAGAGAAAAGCAATAGAATTAGCTCCATTGGCTTTCATGAGAGGTAGATCTTTGAATGAGAGTTTTATCATATTGGATGAGGCACAGAATACTACTTCAGAACAGATGAAAATGTTCCTAACTAGAATGGGTTTCGGTTCTAAGTCTGTCATTAATGGTGATGTTACTCAGATAGACTTGCCCCCTGAAAAGATTTCTGGATTGAAACATGCCTTAGAGGTACTTTCTGATATTGATAGTATTGCTGTTGTGAATTTTGTTCACCAGGACATTGTCCGACATCGAATAGTCCAAAAAATTGTTGAAGCCTATAATAAATTCAAACATTCAATATGAAAACTGAAGACAGTTTTTTTATTGTTGATTTTCAATCATCAGATAATATGACTTTCCCGGTTGAAACTCTGTTGATGAATAAAGCTATCAAGATAGCTTATGTGAATGCTTCGCAAACTTATAATTACCCTGTTGGTGTCACGCTGAGACTTGTTAATAGTGAGGAAGGTTTGTCAATTAACAAACAATTTAAGAAAATTAATAAACCAACAAATGTTTTAGCTTTTACTGGGGATCTAGAAAAAGAAAGAACACTAGGAATGAGCCCCCCTTTTCTAGGTGATATTATCGTTTGTTTACCCGTTGTCGAGAAAGAAGCTAAAGCTTTGAATATAGGGGTATCTTCACATTTTCTACACATGGTTATACATGGTTTTCTACATTTACTAGGTTATGATCACAATACTGATAAAGAAGAAATAGAAATGATGCAACTTGAGAATTTAGTTTTGACAGAATTAGGCATGGAGAATAGTGCATAGAATGATGTTATTGGATTCTATAAGGTCATTTTTTAAATCAAAAAAGAAAGATCCAGCTAGTTTTTACTCTATGGTTCAATCCACCCAATGGAAAAATTTCATCGGTAAAGATGAAATTAAAATGATAAAGGGGGTTATTGAGGTCTCCGAACTACAAGTGAGAGACATAATGGTCCCTCGATCAAATATGATCGTTCTAGAGACATCATTTACAATGGACAAGCTCCTAAAAATAATAAGTGATTCTGGGCATTCAAGGTTTCCAGTGATTGGTGAGAATAAAGATGAAGTTTTAGGTATTTTATTAGCAAAAGATTTATTGAAGTCTTCTAAAGATAGTCAGGAGAATTTTGAAATGGAGGGCTTTGTTAGGCCAGCCACTTTTATCCCCGAGAGTAAACGATTAAAAATACTCTTAAAAGAGTTCAGAAAAAGCAGGAACCATATTGCAATTGTTGTTGATGAGTACGGGAGAACGGCAGGGTTGCTAACCATTGAGGATGTTCTTGAACAAATTGTAGGTGATATTGAGGATGAATATGATGCTGAAGATATACCTATGATTAAAGAAGTGGGACACAAGCGATACATTGTGGATGCTTTAGTCAGAATAGAAGATTTTAATGAATTTTTTGGCACTGAATTCCTGGATGAAGATTATGACACTTTAGGTGGTTTGCTTATCAAGACTCTTGGCAGATTGCCTAAACAAGAAGAGATGATTGATCTCAAAACAATAAAATTTAGAGTTTTACAAGCAAACAATAGGCGTCTTCAGAGCATAGAAGTAAAAAAAATTGATTAAGCAATTATTAGCTTCTAGTTTAATTGCTCTATTCTATGTATCAGGCTTTGAGCCATTTGGTCTAGTCATCGCCCCTTTGTTTTGTCTAGCCTACCTCTTTTATTTTGCCTTAAATCACTCTCCAAAGAAGACAGCTATATTTTATTATTTGTTTGGGTTTTTCTGTTTCTCAATTGGATTATATTGGCTCTATATAAGTATTCACATCGTTAGTGGAGCGCCTCTGTGGTTAGCAATTCTATTGATAGGAGTATTATCTGGAGTGATGGCTTTATTTTATTGCCTAGTTGGCTTTATTATTAGTTATGCTTACCAACTATTTAAATCTAAATATTTAGTATTAACTCTATTAGCACCTGCAATCTGGACTCTTTCAGAGCTATTAAGAGGTTATGCATTTACAGGTTTCCCATGGTTGACTATAGGTTATAGCCAGAGTAGTACATTCTTATCAGCATGGGCACCTATAGGGGGGGTTTATTTAGTGTCTTTTATCGTCTCACTGATTGCAGGCTATTGTTTACTGATAAGTTCAAAAATACGACCTCTACTATCACTTTTTAGTGTACTGATAATCATAGGAAGTTCTTTTTTTATTAGACCAATAGAATGGACTGAAAGAGTGGATAAAGAATTTAGTGTGGCCCTAGTTCAAGGTGCTGTAGCTCAAGAAAAAAAATGGTTAACTACAGAGTTTACAAGAACTCTTACCTTATACCGAAATAGCCTTCTTAATTTGGAAAACACAAATTTGGTTATTTGGCCTGAAGTGGCTATCCCTGCCTATGCAGAAAATGTTAAAGGTTATTTAGATGAATTAGAAGGTATTCTAAAACAACAAAATATAGATTTATTAATGTTGGGAATTAATACAAAGGGTAAAAATGGTGAAGTTTTTAATTCTGTGATCACCCTCGGTGGTGATGATAGAGTTTATCATAAAAGACACTTAGTTCCTTTTGGGGAGTATTTTCCAGTTCCCAAATTTATAAGAGAGTGGCTACAAAAGATGAAATTACCACATAGGGATATATCAATAGGACCAGACGTTCAAGAGATGCTCAAATTGGATCAATATTTTATCGCCACCTCAATTTGTTATGAGGATATATTTGGTTATGAGCTGCTTGATTATCAGCCATTAGCTAATGTTTTGGTGAATGTTACCAATAATGCTTGGTTTGGAGAATCCATAGCTTCCTCACAGCATTTTCAAATGTCTAGAATGCGAGCAATAGAAACTGGTAGGTACCTTCTAAGATCAACCAACACAGGGATTACTGCAATCGTTATGCCAGATGGAAACATTCAGGAAGAATTAGAACCTTACAATTTCTCAATTCTGAAGGGCAACTTCTACCCAATGAAAGATGAAACACCGTATTCCAGATTTGGTGATTTATTCGTTATATTATTAATGACATTGATTATGACTTTAGGGTGTTTTATAGGTATCCTGCGTTTAAAAAATAAAAATGTCTGAAAATAAATACAATCCGAGAGAAATAGAAGCTGAGGCTCAAAAATTTTGGGAAGAGGAGAAAGTTTTTGAAGTATCTGAGGACCCAGAAAAGGAAAAGTTTTATTGTCTATGTATGTTTCCATATCCAAGTGGAAGATTACATATGGGTCATGTACGGAATTACACCATCGGTGATGTAATTTCTCGATATCAAAGAATGCAGGGTAAAAATGTTCTTCAACCCATGGGTTGGGATGCATTTGGACTACCCGCTGAAGGTGCAGCAATTAAGAATAAAATGGCCCCAGCTCAATGGACTCGGGAGAATATCCAGTACATGAAGCATCAGTTAAAACTGCTGGGGTTTGGTTATGATTGGACTAGAGAGTTAGCAACCTGTGATCCCAGTTATTATCGTTGGGAACAATGGATGTTTACAAGATTGTATGAGAAAGGATTAGCTTATCGAGATAAAGCAATAGTCAATTGGGATCCAGTTGAAAACACGGTATTAGCTAATGAACAAGTGATTGATGGAAAAGGCTGGCGTTCAGGGGCTACAATTGAACGGAGAGAATTACCGCAATGGTTTTTGAGAATAACAAATTATTGTGAGGAATTATTATCGGGTTTAGATGACGTTGAATGGCCTGAACAAGTCAAAGTAATGCAGAGAAACTGGATTGGTCGATCTGAAGGGTTTGAGATTGATTTTAGATTATCTGAAACTGAAGAGATAATTACTGCCTATACAACAAGACCAGACACCCTGTTTGGTGCAACTTATATGGCGCTGGCTCCAGAGCATCCATTAGTTCAAGCGACTGCAAAAAATAATACTAAGGTGTCTAAATTTCTGGAAGAGACAAAATCTCAATCTGTCTCTGAAGAGGCATTAGAGAAAATGGATAAAATTGGAGTGCCACTGGGGATAACAGTAATTAATCCAATTAATGGAGAAAGTATCCCAGTTTGGGCAGCAAACTTTGTTTTGATGACTTATGGTACAGGCTCAATTATGTCTGTTCCAGCTCATGATCAGAGAGATTTTGAGTTTGCAAAAAAATATGATCTTAATATAAAACCCGTTATTGTTCCTAAGAAAGGCTCTGAGGAGCATGATTTTGAAGTCTCAGCATTCACTGATCAAGGGGAATTAATCAATTCTGAAGAATTTAATGATTTAGATTCTAATGAAGCAAAAACAACAATAGGAGATCGTTTAGTTAGTAGTGGGCTGGCTAAGAAAGTTATCAACTATCGTTTAAGGGACTGGTTAATTTCAAGACAAAGATACTGGGGCACCCCTATACCAGTATTAACGAATAGAAAAGAGGAGGTCATTACAGAGAAGGATGAAAATCTTCCAGTTATCTTGCCAGAAGATGTTCAATTTGATGGAGTGCAATCGCCAATAAAATCTATGAAAGAATTTTTTGAAGTGACTGTAGATAATGAAGTAACTCACATTCGAGAAACTGATACCTTTGACACTTTTATGGAATCTTCTTGGTATTATGCCCGTTTTTGTTCTAGTGACTCTCAGGAGAAAATGCTTGATGAAAGAGCAAAATATTGGCTGCCTGTAGATTTGTACATTGGTGGTATTGAGCATGCTATTCTTCATTTGCTGTATGCCCGTTTTTATCATCGATTATTGAGAGACGAAGGATTAGTCGACGGAGATGAACCTTTTAAACGGTTACTAACTCAAGGCATGGTTCTTAACAATGGTGCCAAGATGTCTAAATCTATGGGTAATACAGTCGATCCTGAAGAAATGATTAATAATTATGGTGCTGATACAGTTAGATTATTTATGATGTTCACAGCTCCACCTGAGCAATCTCTTGAGTGGTCTGATAAGGCAATTAATGGTTCTTTCAGATTTCTGAAAAGGTTATGGACACTGGTTCAATCAAGACGTGATGATTTGTTAAATACAGAAGAGATTAATCCACAGGATCATTTTAATGAAAAGCAGGCAATACTAAGGAGAAAGACTCATCAAACTATTGCAAAGGTGAGCGATGATATTGGTCGAAGATATACTTTTAACACTGCAATAGCAGCAGTTATGGAGTTAGTCAATGACCTTAATGTTTTTCAAATTGAAGATGAAATAGATCAGAAAGTTGCTAAAGAAGCTATCACTTCTGTCTTGTTATTACTTTCCCCGATTGTTCCTCATATTTGTAATCGTTTATGGCTGGATCTTGGTTTTGATCAGCCTATTATAGATGAGGTTTGGCCTAAGCATAATCCACACCTGATGATGGCAGACACTTTAGAAATTATTGTTCAGGTGAATGGGAAACTTCGTTCAAAAATTACTGTTGATAGTTCTATAGAAAATGCTGAATTAGAACAGTTAGTGTTAATGGATGAAAAAATAAAAAAATACACTAATGATCAGACAATTAAAAAGATTATCATTGTTCCTAAAAAGTTAGTTAATATCGTTATCTAATGATTTTTTTTAAACAATTAACCTTTGTGATTTGTCTCCTGTTTCTAGCAGGTTGTGGCTTTGAGCTACAGAATACCGGAGATTTAAAACAAACAATTAATATCATCCATATACAAACCAATGATCCTTATACTGTCTTCTATAGAAATATAAAAAATCAATTTAGAGAAAATGGGATAAGAGTCACAGATAACAGAGAAGAAGCAGCTTATATTTTAGTTATTGAGAAAGATTTCTCTAATGACAGAGTGCTAAGTATTTCAGCTCACAACACACCAAAAGAGTATGAAATTGTTTATCAGGTTCAATGGTCCCTATTTAAGGACAAGACCCAGTTAATTTTTAATGTGCAACATCTGGAACTTCAGGATTATAGTTTTGACCAAAATCAACTGTTGGGTAAAAGCAAGGAAGCAGAATTTATAATGGATTCACTTACAACTAGGATTTCTAGAGCAGTTTTAGCAAGATTAGGTAATATTTAAGCATGTCAACACTCCATTTCACATATTCAACTATGAATGCTGGGAAGTCTACAGCACTTCTACAAGCTAATCATGGTTATCAGGAAAGAGGCATGCATACCATGATCTTTACTTCAGCTAGGGATGATCGTTATGGTGATTCTGAGATTGTTTCGAGGATTGGATTAAGAGCTGATGCTGAAACTTTCTCAGAATCAGATAATTTATTTAATACAGTAAAAGCAAATAACAATAATACACCTCTTCATTGTGTATTAATTGATGAAGCTCAATTTCTTACAAAGGAACAAGTTTTACAGCTAGGACAAATAGTTGACCAATTAAAGATCACTGTGATGGCATATGGGATAAGAACAGATTTTCAGGGCGAATTATTTGATGGCAGTAAATATTTATTAGCTTGGGCTGACCGATTAAAAGAATTAAGAGCTGTGTGCCACTGTGGAAAAAAAGCCACTATGATCATAAGGGTGGATGATAAGGGTGAAATTATACGAGAAGGTCAACAGATTGATATAGGCGGTAATGAGAAATATCTTTCCCTCTGCCGAAAGCATTTCCATGCAGGGGTTATAAAAATATCTTAAGAGATAACGCCCACGACTAAGCCAGTAAAACAGGAGGCCAGTGTGGCTGCGATAAGCGCTTTACCGCTAACTGATATTAAGTCATCTTTTCGATTGGGTACCATGGTACCTATGCCGCTTAAGAGAATCCCAACGCTCGATAGATTAGCAAAACCACACAGCGCATAGAGCATAATCAAGCGACTTTTCTCAGATAAAGCATTTGCATCAATCCCAGATAAGTTAATGTATGCGACAAACTCGTTAAGTATAAATTTCACACCCAGTAAAGAACCTGCCAATTGCATTTCTGATTGTGGAATACCCATACACCATGCAATTGGTGCAAAAATCCATCCTGCAATTCGTTCAAGTGTCACAGCCTCTCCCATGACAGGAGGTAATATATACTCAAGTCCATTATTTGCTAAGCTGACAATTGTAATCAGTACAAGAAGTAGAGCAGCAATATTGAGCGTTATTTGAAGACCATCTGCTGTCCCTGATGTTAATGCATCCATGGTGCCTCTATAGAGTTTTGATTTTTCAATCTCACTTTGATCTTCAGTTTTTTTATCACTTGGCATCATGATATTGGCATACATAATTGCAGCTGGTACCGAAATAATTGATGCAGTGAGAAAATGTCCAATCAGGTTAGTCTCATAAAGACCTGAAAGCATTGTAACGAAAACAACCATGACCCCACCTGATATAGTTGACATACCCACAGTCATGAGAACCAATAACTCATGTTTAGTCATTTTACTTAAGTAAGGTCTGACCAATAAAGGCGCTTCAACCTGTCCAAAAATAATGTTAGCAGTCGCACTTAAACCTACTGGTCCTCCTACGTTTAAAGGTTTTTTAAATATTGTGGAGATGATTTTGATAACGAAAGGCAGAATTCTCCAATGCCAAAAAATAGCTGATAAAGCAGAGACTACTATAATTAACATTAAACCTGAGAATATAAAAATATTAGCAAAAGCAGGATCAATTACTTCAAATGGTTTTGGCGCTCCTTCTGCTAGATAACCAAAAACAAATCCTGTGCCTTTATCTGTCGCATCTTTTAAGGCTAAAACACCTTGTGATAGGGAATTAAACATATTCGTAATAGGCGGTACTTTAATTAGTAGAAAGGCCAGCAAGAATTGCAAGACAATAGCATTAGTTAGATAGAACAGGTTTATTTTCTTTTTATTGGTGGAGAAAATAGCACCTAAAAATATAAGGATTAAGCCTCCTATGATTACCTGTATGTGTTCCATAATTTAACTAGTCTACAGTAGTTTAATTTCATATAAACGTTGTTGAAGAAAATCATCCGCCATTATTGCTTCTGGATATAGGTTAGGGTGATCATCATCAATGCATGTTGAGAGTGTTTCTATAAACCAGTCAGGGTTTGGATGTAAAAAAAATGGTATGGAATAACGTGATGAGTTCTTAGCAATATCAGAGGGAGTGGTAACCCGATGAAGCACAGAGGATAAACGGTTATTAGTAAACCTTTCCAACATATCACCAATATTACATACAACTGTGCTTTGTGGAGTATCTATAGGGTGCCATTCATCGTTAACAAAAATTTCAAGTCCTGGTTTATTTCCTCCAATTAATAGAGTAATAAGATTAATATCACCATGAGCCCCGGATCTTTCACCCTTATCTTCTGCAACAGGTGGGTAGTGTATCGTTCTTAAAACACTATTCCCATTACTGATGTGTGGTTCAAAATACTCTTGTTCAAGATCTAAATATAAAGCAACTGCTTCCATTAGTTCTTTTCCGAACTGATCAAAAGCATTAAATAATTCAGTTATTTTTGTTCTAAATTCTTTAATTTCATTTGCATACTGGTTATCAAACATATATTTCCTATATGGATGATCAATTGGTAATTCTCTTCCCATTTGCCAGAATTCTTTTAAATCTGCATGTTGTCCGCCTTTAGGTGTTTCAATACGATAAGGTGTATAACCTCTTGCACCTCCTAGGTCTTTTAAAAAATACTTCATTTTAATGTCTTCACTTAGCGAAAAAAATGTTGCGAACATTTCAATTGATTCACTGACCAAGCTATTTGATATGGGATGATCATTAATGCCACAAAACCCTGATAATTTATGATTTTTACCAAGTTGATGTGCAAAAGCCTCTGGATCTTTATCCCAGAGTTCATAACTAATTGTCTCAACAATACTCATCTATAACTTTGTTGGGTTTGGTGCATCACCATAAATTTCTTTGGGATCAAAAGCTTTCTCTGAATCTGTAAATTCAAGTTTAACTTCACCATTTTTATAGTTAATTCTTCGGTAAAAACAAGTTCTATAGCCAACGTGACAGCTTGCTCCACCCATTACCTCAACTTTAGCCCAAAGAGCATCTTGATCATCATCAATTTTAAGTTCTATTACATTTTGGTAAAAACCGCTGGTTGCACCCTTATGCCACATAAGATTTCTACTGCGACTGAAATAATGCATTTGACCGGTAGTAATAGTTTTTTCCAAAGCATCTGAATTCATATAACCATGCATCAGAAGTTCACCTGATTCGTAATCTGTTGTCACAACAGGCAATAATCCTTTTGTATTGAATTTAGGAGCTAACTCTGATCCTTCTTCAACCTGTTGGATGTTCAGCCTTTTAGAAAATAAGTTTTTTGTATTCAATTCATGAACCCCAGAATCTTATTGAAACATTAGGTATTATAACTTTCATAAATGCAATAAAAACAATTAATGAATATAAAACTCTACAATACATTAGCTGGAAAGAAACAAAACTTTATCCCAATTAATCCCAATCGGGTCACCATGTATATTTGTGGACCTACCGTTTATAGCTATCCACATATAGGCAATGCAAGAGGGCCAGTGATTTTTGACATACTTGCAGGACTGTTAAGAAGAGAATATGAATTAATTTATGTGAGAAATATTACAGATTTGGACGACAAAATTTATGAAGCAGCAAAGTCTGAGCAAAGCGATGTATCAGAAATTACTGAACGATACACCAAGATTTATCATCAAGATATTTCAGCACTAGGAGTAAAAGATCCAGATATTGAACCTAGAGCCACTGACCATATTAAAGAAATGATAGAAATGATTGAAGATCTTTTAGCTAAAGGATATGCCTATGAGAATGAAGGACATGTCTTGTTTAGCGTTGATTCATATAGTGACTATGGGTCTTTATCAAATAGACAGCATGAGGATCAGATAGCTGGTGCTAGGGTTGCTATTGCTGCATATAAAAAAAATCCAAGAGATTTTGTGCTATGGAAGCCTTCTACACCAGATTTACCAGGTTGGGAGAGTCCCTGGGGAGTTGGTAGACCTGGATGGCACTTGGAATGTTCAACGATGGCTAAAAAATATTTAGGGGAAACACTAGATATACATGGTGGGGGATCAGATTTAATTTTTCCTCATCATGAAAATGAATGCGCACAGAGTATTTGTTCTCATAAAGGCGAGCCTTTTGCGAATTTTTGGGTTCATCATGGCATGATTGATTTTAATGATACTAAAATGTCAAAATCAGAGGGTAATCTCTTATTAATTAAGGACTTGCTTGAAGAAATACCTGGAGAGGTAGTTCGCATGGCGCTTATAAGTGCCCACTATAGAAAGCCCATTAATTGGTCCAATGACCTTATTAAAGATTCTAAGAAGAAATTGGATCGTCTTTATGGAGCAATTCGAAAAATTGATATTTTCCAAAATACAGAGCCTTCTAATGAGGTCTTGTTAGCGCTAGCAGATGATTTAAATACTCCAAAAGCCTTAAGTGCTTTATTTAATATAGTTAAGCTTATTAATAACTCTGAAGATCCCGTGGAACGAGATAAATATGCCTCAACCTTGATGGCTTCAGCATCTCTATTAGGATTAATGACTATGAGTGCAGACGAATGGTTTAAAACTACTCCTAAAGGAGTATTAACCAGAGAAGAAATTGAACATTTGATCACTCAAAGAGAACGAGCAAGGAAATCAAAAAATTTTTCAGAATCTGATAGGATCAGGAATGATTTATTACAAAAGGGGGTTGTCATCGAAGACGGCCCAGATGGGACAGAATGGCGATACCAGGATTAACTATTTTTAGGTTGGGTAACATTGCATTCAGTTAGAGACATCGAAGAAACAATAGCAGAAGAATTTGAGATTTTTGATACTTGGATGGAGAAATATGAGTATATTATTGATTTAGGGAGACAGTTAGAGACGTTCCCAGATGAATGGAAAATCAAGGAACATCTGGTTCACGGATGTCAGTCAAAAGTTTGGTTTAAAACCTATCTTCAAGATAGCCTTTTTGTTTGCAAAGCCACTAGTGATTCAGCGATTGTTTCAGGTTTGATCGCCTTGTTATTAAGAATTTATAATAATAAAGAGCCTGCTGATATTGTCATTACAGAGCCAACTTTTATTTCAATGATTGGATTAAATGAACATCTCAGTTCAACTAGAAATAATGGATTAAATGTGATGTTACAGCGTATCAAGAAAGATGCTCTGTCAATGCTTTAAATTATTTATGCTTATTGAAAGGAAAAAGTCTCAATGAAATTTTTGATCCGATTGTATCAATCTTATATTTCACCTTTCTTTAAGCCGCAGTGTAGGTATCAGCCTACCTGTTCTCAATATGCAATTGAAAGCTTAGATCGCTTTGGACCTTTAAAAGGTACCTATTTACTGCTCTTGAGAATTTTAAGATGTAATCCTCTGTTCAAATCAGGTTATGATCCTGTGCCAGACAAGTTTCAATTTTTTTATAAATCAAGAGATATTTAGATAATGAGAGCTGAAATTATTAGTATTCTTAGATGTCCCCAGACTGGGGAAGAGTTAAGATTGTTTCTAATAAAAGATTATAAAAATGGGCAAAATAATAATTCAGAAAATAAGCTTACTATTATTAAAAAACATTGTGTTAATAATCAATTATCAAAAGTTTTGTACAATTCTAGCTTAACGTTTATATACCCAATTATTGATGAGATACCAATGCTTGATCCATCAAAGGCTATACCCATCGGCAGTAATACTTGAAACTAGATTCTCATGCACTAAATCAACATTTGAAGGGTGGTCTTCATGGAATCTATTTTCTTCATGGAGCAGAAGATTTATTGCTTATAGAATGCCTCGATAAACTTAGAGCCAATGCTTTTAAGAATGAATTTAAGGAAAAATCACGCTTTACTGTAAGTGGTCGTTTTAACTGGAATCAAGTACTTGGGGATCTAAAAACACAGTCTCTTTTTGCTGAGAAAAAAATATTAGAGATTCATATGCCCAATTCTAGACCAGGCAAACAAGGTTCAGAAGCTTTAATTAAGCTGGTTGAAGAAATTTACGAGGATCAATTATTAATTATTATTTGTGGCAAACTGGAAAAAGACATCCTGCGTTCTAAATGGGTTAAATTTTTAAATAAAAAATCAGTTTGCATAGAGTGCAAAAAAGTTTATCCATCACAATTACCAATGTGGATTAAATCTAGGTTGAGAGATCAGGGATTATCGATTAATCGAGAAGCATTGGGTATGTTTGTAGCTCTTACTGAGGGTAATCTTTTTGTCGCCATGCAATCAATAGACAGACTATTATTAATGGAGACAGAGAAGTCAGTTACTTTAGAAGACGTCAACCAATGTGTAGCTGATGGAGCTCACTTTGATCTCTTCCAGTTAACTGATGCAGCAATAATGAAAAAACCATCTAGGGTATTAAGGATATTTGAAAGCTTAAAAAAAGAGGGTACACAACCCTTTGAATTAATGAGAGTTATCAATTGGGAAATAAAAAATCTATACGATCTGATGATTGATATTGGTGATGGTGTTTCAGTCAATAAAGCAATGCAACAGGCAAGGGTATGGCCAAATAAACAAAAAATGATTGGCTCATTTCTACAATCAATCAATAAACAACATATGGAGGATATATTAGACCAAGCTTGCTCAGTTGATAAGATTATTAAAGGAGTGAATAAAGGTAATCCATGGGATGAAATTAGCCAATTGCTATTTATGTTTTCTTCAACATCAAGGACTTATCAATGATTGAAAACGAAACCAATTCTCTAGCTTTGGCATTATCAGTTCTTGATGACATGAAGGCACAGAGAATTAATAGCATTGATGTATCTGACTTAACTTCAATTAGTGATTACATGATTTTTTGTACAGGAACATCAAGCAGGCATGCACGGTCAATAGTGGATAAGATCAGTGAGAAAGCAAAAAGATCAAAACATACAATATTAGGTATAGAGGGGTACGATTCTGCTCAATGGATTCTTATTGATTTAGGAGCAGTGATTGTTCATGTGATGCTTGATGAAGTGAGAACTTTTTATAAGCTAGATGACCTTTGGAGTGTTGGTGCATCTGTATAGTTTATGAAGATCATTATTATTTCTATAGCCTCAAAAAATACGAATTATGATGTTCTGATCACTGACTATAAGAAAAGACTCCCTCCACATATTCAAATTGAACACTTAAAGATTCCTATTGTTAAAAGATCCAAAACAAAATCTGTGAAAGATACTGTCAAGGCAGAAGGTCAGCGTTTATTAAAAATGATCAAGAACCAGGACATCTTGATCGCTTTGGATGAAAAAGGCGAGATGTTCTCTACCAAGGAATTAGCTAATTCTATGAATCATTGGTTTCAAGATGCTGTTAATCCAATCTTTGCTATAGGTGGTCCAGATGGATTTTCAGAAGAGGTTTTAAAGCGAGCAAATATGCAATGGTCTCTTTCTGAACTAACATTGCCTCACGCGATGGTTCCTGTGATTATTGTTGAGCAGATTTATAGGTCATGGAGCATCTTGAATAATCAGCCTTACCATCGATCTTAAATTCATTTTAGGTTCATATTTATGACCTACACTTTTTGAATAAAAAGATATTATTATGTCGTGATGAAGAAACTTATTTTAATTTTAGTAATTTTATTTGGGCTCTGGTTGACTGTCTTGTATCAGACTGAAGCCATGATTAATAGGGTATTAAGCCAGGAGAAAGATTCAATTAGGCTAGGGATACAGAAGCAACTATCATTAGACGTCCATTTTGAATCTGTACGCATTGACTACTCAATAGAAGGTTATGTGAAGTTAAAACCTAGATTAATATTTAGGAATTTCTCAACAAGATTGAATACTGATGATCTCTCACCTGTTGATGTAGAACAATTTGAAGTTAGGATTGATGTATGGAATTCAATTATTAATCAATCTTTACTTATTAAATCAATAGTCATTAATACTAGTGATATTAAATTTAGTCACCAAGATGATTCTGGATTTTTACTAAATAATGTTCCTATAAAGCAATTATTCTTCTTCAGAAAGCCAGGGCTTAAAGGACCTTCTTTAGAGCTTAAAAATATTACTTCAAAGGCTATTGATATTGAAAACTTACAGACAAAAATAGGTCTAGCTAATATCTTACAAAGTAATGATGTGAATATTAATACTAACTTTTATTGGAGTCAGATACCTCAAAAGTCTGATATCACATCAGGAAATGGGATACTCAATATCAAGGTCAAAGATGGAGAGATTAATACCCAAAACAGAGTGCCAGGTAAAGTATTGTCTCTTTTTAGTTTTTCAGAGCTTCCAAAAAGATTATTGCTTGATTTTAGAGATATTTTTGCGGAAGGTTTTATTTTTGATCGCTTGGAAGCTGATGTGGTCTTCAAAGACAATATTGCTTATACATGCAATCTATCAATTTATTCGCCTACCGCTGACGTGATTATTTTAGGTGCAACAGATATCCGCGAGCGTACTTATAATCAAATCGCCATTGTTCAACCTGCTGTTTCAGACCTACTTCCCGGAGGTGCAGCAATATTAGGTGGGCCCGCCGCTGCAGCTTCTATGTTTCTATTAACAAAAATACTAAGACGACCTTTAAAAGATGCGGGACTAGCTTACTATTCAGTGAATGGAAGTTGGGATAAACCGCTTATAGAAGAGCTTCAAGGAGATGAAATTGATTTCAGTCTAATAGATGATTGCAGTGACTATCTACCTGAGACTGATCAGAAGACCCAATCACTTAATAATTAATCAGAAATCCTTTAAAATTAGAACCATGAAATTCGCAGCCGTTCAAATGAATTCAACTGACATTGTTGAAGACAACTTATTAATAGCACAGTCATTAATTATTCAGGCAAAAGAAGAGGGTGCAAATATAGTCTTATTGCCTGAATATTTCGCATTTATGGGTAGTCCCAAGCAGCTTATTAAGGAAGTTATGGAAGACTTTGAGAAAGGCCCAATCCAAAGCTTCATATCACAACAAGCACAAGATCAAGACATTTGGATTGTGGCGGGCTCAATTCCTATAAAATGTAACGAAGCAGACAAAAATTTTGCTCGATGTATCGTCTATGATAATAAGGGCAGGATGGTAACTTACTATGACAAGATACATTTATTTGATGTGACAGTTCATGGTAAGCAATATTATGAATCATCATCCATCAAAGCAGGCAATAAGCCAGTTAGTATTAAGACACCATGGTGTACTGTTGGCCTTTCTATTTGTTATGACATAAGATTTCCAGAGCTTTATCGGAGTTCAAATATCTGTGGTGTTGATGTGTTAACTGTACCAGCCGCCTTTACTAAAGAAACTGGACAAGCACATTGGCAGACTTTATTAACATCAAGAGCTGTTGAGAATTTATCCTATGTTGTTGCTTCTGCACAATGGGGAGAGCATTATGGGTCAAGAACCACGTATGGCAATAGTTTAATTATAAACCCATGGGGTGAGACAGTGGATTTGCTTAGAACCGGGAATGGTATTGTTATTAGTGATATAGATCTTGATCGAATTAAATCTATACGTGAATCATTTCCTGCGTTAAATCATAAGGTATTGTTCAATGACTAAAGAGCAACAATCTATTACAAGTGAAGCCTTGTATTCAAAGGTGAAATCTAGCCTATTGGATCCCTATAATATTTCCACAGAGGATTTAAATCTGATGATGTCACAAATGTTGTCTAAAGGTATAGATATGGGGGATATATATTTTCAGAATATTCATCAAGAATCTTGGACCTTAGAAGATGGCTTAGTAAAGAAATCGTCTTATTCCAGTCGACAAGGAGCAGGCTTCCGGTCAATTATTAATGAACAATCAGGTCTAGCCTATTCCGAGTCCTTCGAAAAAGATGCTCTTTTACAAGCAGCAAAAGCTTCTTCAAGTATTGCTAAGTCAGGAAAAACAGACACGTTTAGAGTCGAAGGACCAACATCTATTGATCATTATTATTCACTTATTAATCCTATTGATTCTATAGAGGATAAACAGAAAATTGAACTTCTGCAGACTATTGATACTGCTGCTCGTTCTAAAGATCATCGGGTCAAAGAGGTCGTCGCTTCGCTTGCAGGTAGTTTCCAAAATATCTTAATTGTTTGCCAATCAGGACGCTTAGCAGTGGATATTCGCCCTATGGTACGACTGAGTTTAAGTGTGATTGTTGAAGACAATGAAAGAAGGGAAAGAGGAACAAGCGGTGGGGGTGGACGAATGGACTATGCCTTTTTTGATGAAAATAGAATCAAAGGCTATGCCTCAGAAGCTGTAGACCAGGCATTAATTAATCTGGAGGCTGTTGCAGCACCAGCAGGAGAAATGACCGTTGTTCTAGGATCTGGATGGCCAGGAGTTCTTATTCATGAGGCTATTGGACATGGTTTGGAGGGGGATTTTAATCGCAAGAAAAGCTCAGCATTCTCAGGTTTAATGGGTGAGCAGGTGGCTTCATCAATCTGCACAGTCATTGATGATGGAACCATCTCTGAAGCCAGAGGCTCACTTAATGTAGATGATGAAGGGGAACCCACTGAACGCACTGTATTAATTGAGAACGGCAAACTCTGCAATTACATGCAAGATCGATTGAACGCTAAACTTATGAAGTCAAAATCAACAGGGAATGGAAGAAGGGAATCATATTCCATGCAAACAATTCCTCGCATGACTAATACCTTTATGTTGGGGGGTCAACACAAACATCAAGAGATTATTGAATCAGTAGAGAATGGAATTTACGCAAAGAATTTTGGTGGCGGACAAGTGGACATCACATCAGGAAAATTTGTATTTTCAGCTAATGAGGCTTATTTAATTAAAAAAGGAAAATTGGATAGACCTATTAAAGGAGCTATGTTGATTGGTGATGGTCCATCAGTACTGAATCAGGTCACAATGATTGGAGACAATCTAGCTCTTGACCCTGGTATTGGTAATTGTGGCAAGGACGGACAAACGGTTCCGGTTAATGTTGGACAACCAACCATGAGAATTGAAAATCTAACTGTTGGGGGAACTGCTTAGTCGAGTTTAGCGCTAAGGACTTTCTCAGCTTGATCTGCCCTATACTTTTTAAGTAGTTTAGCAAGTGAATCGTCTGTCAAGGCCATAATTGATATGGCATATAGCGCAGCATTAATAGCTCCAGGTTTACCAATAGCAACTGTTCCTACAGGAATGCCAGGAGGCATTTGAACAATTGCCAAGAGTGCATCCATTCCATCCAGTGAACCAGCAATCAATGGAACACCAATAACAGGTATGGTTGTTTGAGCTGCTACCACTCCAGGTAAAGCTGCTGCAAGTCCTGCACCTGCTATAAACACTTGAGTTCCATTCTTTTCAGCTTCCACTATGAACTCTTCTAGCTGCTTAGGAGTTCTATGAGCAGAGAGAACTTTTGATTCATGTTCTATACCAAATTTATCCAGCAATTTTGAGGCATGAGACATCACATCCCAATCGGATGCAGAACCCATAACAATTGCTACTTGAATACTCATAGTCTAATTCTACAATGTCTTATTTAGTCTGTCTAAGTAAGATAGAATAAAGAGACAAATGTTATTGAAAAAATATGCATAGTAACGA
>Ga0315318_10000109_pt1 | contig 31715 bp, 29 predicted proteins | sample M1200m3416metaG_FD_203703 | JGI IMG/M metagenome (GOLD analysis project Ga0315318, IMG submission 203703) | Ammonia-oxidizing marine archaeal communities from Monterey Bay, California, United States - M1 200m 3416 | ecosystem: Environmental > Aquatic > Marine > Coastal | place: USA: California... | reverse complement strand
GATGTCGGATGCCTTCTCGATCCACACCCGACCCACCACATGGCCGTTGATATCGAGGCCCAGGATGGCGTCGGCGCAGGTACGCACGTCGTCGACCGTGGCGGCGAACTTGACGCCGCCAGCCTTGCCACGCCCACCAGTATGGACCTGGGCCTTGACCATGACCGGCGTGCCTAGACGCTCAGCGGCAGCCACTGCCTCGTCGGCGGTAAAGGCCACTTCGCCGTCGGACACCGGCATTCCGTAGTGGGCGAAGAACTGCTTGCCCTGGTATTCGAACAGGTCCACCCAGTCGCCTCCCGACGATTCTGGTCGGCGTTCATCTGCCGACACCGACCCGTCGATCCTAGGCTTGGGCCTGAAAGTGCCACCCCAGTGGGGAAGTGTGACGTCCGCCGATGGTTCGGCCCGCGGTAGACCCCCGAGGAGACAGGAGCCGAGTGTGACCGTGGCCCGAGGACTACGACTCGACGTCAAGCGGGCGCTAGCAGTGGGCGTGGTGGGCCTGGCCGGGGCCGTGGGTGCCCTCGTTCTGGTACTGCAGCTGGCCGGATCGTCAGATGCCATCGACGTGCAGTTGGGAGACCCGGACTTCCGGGGTATCCACGCCGCCGACCTGGCCGCTGAGATCGCCAAACACGGACCGGTCCCCTTCCCTGACCTCGTGGGACACGACCTGCCCATCTGGGTGGCCCACCACGGCACCGACCCTTCCCTGGGATGGGTGGTGGTGTCGGCCCGGGTCCCTAACAGCACCGACTGCCTGGTCCAGTGGGATGGCGGTTCCGGCCACTTCGTGGACGGCTGTGACGCCACAACCGGCTGGCCGGGCGACGGGACAGGACTGGATGCCGTGTCCTGGACTGTGGTCGACGGTGAGCTCCGCATCGACGTGGCCCGATTCGGCGGCTGAGCCGGTATGAGCCACTAATGACCGAGCGCCTCTACCTGCACGATGCCATGCTGCGGTCCTTCGAGGCTCAGGTGATGGCTGTCGACGACGACCGGATCGAGTTGGATCGGACGGCCTTCTACGCCACCAGCGGTGGCCAACCCCATGACACCGGCCACCTGGTGTGGGACACCGGTGCGGCCACGGTGACCGACGTGCGTACCGTGGACGGTCGGGTTCTGCACTCCCTGGCCGGGCCGATCCCCGAGGTGGGTACCACGGTGGCCGGCCAGGTCGACGACGAGCGGCGTTGGCAGATGATGCGAACTCACACGGCCATGCACGTCCTGTGCGGTGTGATGTGGCGCCAATGGAGGCGCGTGGTGACCGGTGGAAACATGGACGCCCTCTCGGGCCGCATGGACTTCGAGATTGACCAGCTCCCCGAGGGGTTCGGGGCTGAGGTCGAGGCCCTGTGTAATGCCGAGATCGCCGCGGACCGTCCCATCGAGGTGTCGTTCATTCCCCGGGGCGACGCTGTGTTGGACCGTGAGCTGATCCGCACCAAGGTCAGCCTGGTGCCCGAGTCGGTGCCCGAGATCCGGGTGGTGGACATCGTGGGCCTCGACCGGCAGGCCGACGGGGGGACCCACGTGTCATCCACTGGACAAGTGGGTCGCTTCGAGGTGGTCAAGACCGAGTCCAAGGGGAAGGGCTTCAAGCGGATCCGGTTCGTCCTCCACGACGCCTGAGGACCGGGGCCCGCATTCCGGACCCGACCCCGAAGTGAATCAGCCCAGGGTGACCGCCGTGAGGTCTCGGGCCACCACCACCTGACCCTCGTAGCCACCACTCCGGACATCGTCGATGAACGCCTGCTCGTCGGCGTCCGACATGGGTGGCGGGATCAGGTGGGTGAGCACCAAGGTGGGCACCGCCAAGTCTCGGGCCTGCCGGCCGATCTCCACGGTGTCGGCGTGGTAGTCGATGATGAACCGTCGGTGATCAGGTAGCAGCCGGATCTCGGAGAACCGCATCGCCTCGTAGACCAGCACGTCGGCGCCCACGGCGAGAGCGGCCATCTCGTCGCACACCAACGTGTCGCCCGAGATGACCACTACACCGTCGGGGGTCTCGATTCGGTAGCCGACTGCCGGGTGGACCGGTTCGTGTCGGACCTGACCGGCCGATACCCGGACGTCACCCAACCGCCACACCTCGGTGGGTGACGCCGGGTAGTTGAAGGGGATGACGTCCACCTCCAGGCGACGGTCACGTCCCTCGTGGGACGCCCGGACAGCCAGGTCCTCAGACCAGCGGTCGACCAACCCCTCCACGAACCGGACGCACGGACCCTCTGGGGCGACTACCGGCAAGGGCGGCAGGTCCCGCCCCCGGTCCATGACCCAGCGCGTCAGGAGCAGGTCATCGAGGCCCACGAGGTGGTCGGAGTGGTGGTGAGTCAGTAGAACGGCGTCCAGCCCACCCGGGTCGGTACCAGCTCCCAGCAGGCGCATGACCGTGCCCCGGCCAGCATCAACCTGGATGCAGACCGGTTCGGCTCCCGTGGACCCGTGGACCACCAGTACGCCCGGTCCGGCCCGGTCGGGGGTGGGAATGGGCGTACCCGTCCCGGTCACCGTCACCGTTGTGGTCATGACGCCTGCTCCACCTGAACGCTGGTGTCATGGAACGCCACCGAGCCGATGTCCCGATCCACAGCCGGATTGATCGACTGTTTGACTTCCGGGCACCCCTCGACGGTGATGCCCCAAGCACAGTTTTCGGGTCGATCGTGACGACGGGCTCCACGCACTGTCCAGCAGCCACCCTCCCCGGGCCCGTCAATTGACTCCATCCGCCCAGCCTGTCAGAGCCGGACACGGGTGTGCGATGCTCGCCGTATGGACACCACGACAAGACGACTGGCCGGCAAGGCGACCTTCATCACCGGCGCGGCGGCCGGCATCGGCCGCGAAGCGGCGCTGCTGTTCGCCAGCGAGGGCGCGTCGGTGGCGGTGGTCGACCGGGACGGCGATGGGGCGACCAAGGTAGTTGCCGAGATCAGCAAGGCGGGCGGCACGGCCGTCGGGCTGACCGTCGACGTGGCCGTCGAGGCCTCGGTGGCCGCCGCGATCAGTGATGCCGAGGAGGCCTTTGGGCGCCTCGATGTGCTGTTCAACAACGCCGGGATCATGCTGGCCGATGACGGTGATGCCCAGTCCACCGAGGAGGCGGTCTGGGACCTGACCATGGACGTGAACCTGAAGGGCGTGTGGTTTGGGTGTCGCCACGGCATCCCAGCACTGCGGCGGGCCGGCGGTGGGTCAGTTATCAACACGGCCAGCTTCGTGGCCCTGGTGGGTGCGGCCACACCACAGTTGGCGTACACGGCGTCCAAAGGCGCGGTGCTGGCGATGACCCGGGAGTTGGCGGTGATCCACGCCCGTGAGCACATCCGGGTCAACGCCCTGTGCCCGGGCCCGCTGCGGACCGAGCTGCTGATGTCGTTTCTTGACACCGAGGAGAAGCAGCAACGACGGCTCGTGCACGTGCCCATGGGTCGGTTCGGGGAAGCCAGCGAGATTGCGGCAGCCGCACTGTTCCTGGCGTCGGACGAGTCGTCATACGTCACGGGGACCGATTTTTCCGTCGACGGTGGCTTGACCGCGGCCTACGTCACCCCCGAATAGCCCAGACCTGGTTCCGGGCCGGTCAGCCGGTCCGTCCGTAGAACGTTTGCAGTGCCGAGTCCGAGAGCGCCACACCAGGCTGGTCGTTGAAGGCGAACACCACCAGCAGACGGGTCACCGTCCCGATCGTGGGGGTCACCCGGTGCATAGCGTTTCGCCCGCGGAACAGGACCAGGTCCCCGGGTGAGAAGGCAAGCGTCTCGACGGGATGCCGACCGTCGAGCACGGCCTCCACCGTGTCGTAGGCCATCTCTCCGACATCGGCGTCGCGCGCCCCGGCCACATACTCGAAGGTGCCTCCTGACTCAGGGGCTTGGAGCATCATGGTGACAGCGAACGAGGAGTTGTCGAAGTGCCAGCCCAGCTCTCGCCCCTCAGAGGCAAAGTGAATGTTGATCGATGAGAATTCGTCGGCATAAGGATGAATCTCGTCAATGCCCAGCACCACGCATAGGAAGTCGCGAAAGTCAGGATCGTCGTAGACGGTCCGCAAGGGTGAGTCGACGGGGATCTGGTCGTCAGCCAACAAGCCTTTGGACGAGACCACCTGCCGATTGAACGGATGGTCGTCAGCCAGGTCGGGATCCGATGGAGTGAGGTACACGCTGTGGGTGGAGGAGGCGTAGTAGGCCTCGTCTTCCCGGAATGCCGAGTCGGCCACCACCTGGGCCACGGCCTCGGCGCTGAAGAATCCCCCGAGTACGAGCGCCCCGTCCGCGTCCAGCACCTCCCGGCACTGTCGGCGATAGTCCCGATCGTTTAGGAGATAGCGAGATCCACCGAGAGGAGACGGGCCCGTCATATCAGCTCAAGGCAGACGCTCCGGTGTGCCTCGTTCAGGTCCCACGACAGATGAGGGTCAAGGTCTGAAACGAGATCAGGTCGCGGCTGCAAGTGCGGTCTAGCGGGAAGTTCATACGGCAGCACGGCGGGCAAGCTCAACTAGGCCGGTTCGGCGGTCGGCAGGTCCAGGAACAGGGCTTGCAGCAGGAGGGTCTCGTTCGGATTGCGCAGCAGATCACCGGTGGCCTCGGTGATCCGTTCGGTGGCAATAAGGCATGCCTCTGTCGGAGACGGCCCGTCCGGTACCGCCCGGGCCAAATAGGCCCGGGCCAGGGTGGCCAGGCCGAAGCGGAGCTCGTCGTCCCGATGGCGTCGAATCTCCCGCTTGTGGCGATCAGCCATCTCGCGGCGACCCGATCCGCGAGCACCAAATGCCTCCTCGTGCTCAGTCAGGACCTCCAACTCGATGCGGTGACGATCCTCTAGCGGCCCCTGGGCCTCGTCGATAAGGCCTCGCAACTCGGCAACCAGCACGGCCACCACGGCACCCGATCCGTCTAGGCGTTCGGGTATCGAGTGCCACGCGTCGCGTCGACCCAGGAAGGCAGGGTCAACAGCCAGGAGCCTGGCTCGTACGATGCTGCCCGCCGAGGCCGTCGCCAGCTCGTCAGCACGAGCGGCCGGCACCCCCTCAGCCACGAGGGCGTCGGCGACCATCTGATCAGGCACTGGGGGTAGGTCCACGCGGACACACCGCGAGGCAATGGTGACGTGCTCGTCGGGTACCTCCTCGGCCAGGAGGACGAACACCGCCGAAGCGGGTGGCTCCTCGATGGTCTTGAGCAGGCTGGATGCAGCGGCTGGCTCGGCGGTGTCGAACCGCTCGACCACGATGACCTTGCGGTCTGCCTCGATGGGTGATCGCCAACCCTCCACGGTGATCCGTTCGGCATCGGCCACCAGTAGGGAACGACCCTCGGGCTCCACCAGAACTAGGTCGGGATGCTGACCGATCGCCGCTAGTCCTCGGTGGCGCTGCCTCTCGAAGTCCGCCCCAACGGATCCATTTCCGGCGAGACCAGTACCAGCAAAGAGCGTCCCGGCGAAGGCCCGAGCCGCCTCGGTGCGACCGGCCCCCGGTGGGCCGACCAGGAGGTAGGCGTGCACCGGCTGGGCGGCAGCCTGCCGAAGCAGGGCCACTGCGGGTCCCTGGCCGACCACCGTGGCCCAGAGGGCTACATCATCTAGTTGGGGGACGCCATCCATTCGGGGAACATCATCCACGAAGGAGGCGCCTGCTGTCATTGTCATCTGTCCCGCCCGGGCGTCAGCCGGGCCTCGACGGCGTCAGCCACCCGGGCCGCCACCTCTTCGATGGTGCCGTCGCCAGCAACCACCACCCACCGGTCGGGGTCAGCGGCCGCCATATCCCGATAGGCCGCTGTAACCACGGCCTGCAGATCATCGCCGGCCTGTTCGATCCGGTCTAGTTCCCCACCCCGATCGTCACCCAGACGGCCACCGGCTACCGGGGTGTCGACCTCGATTAGCACCACCAGGTCGGGGGCCAGTCCACCGGTGGCGAACTCGTTCACCTCGGCTACAGGCCCAGCACCGAGACCCCGACCCAAACCCTGGTAGGCGATCGACGACGCCACGAAGCGGTCCGACACCACATCCCGACCCGCAGCCAATGCGGGAGCCACGACCAAGTCGACATGCTGGGCCCGAGCGGCCGCCATGAGTAGTGCCTCAGCGCGATCCACCGGGCCCTCACCCATCGGGTCCAGCACCAGGTCCCGGATGCGTTCGCCCAGCGGCGTCCCCACTGGCTCCCTAGTAAATAGCGCCCCAATACGATCGGCCAGCAGCTGGGCCTGGGTGCTCTTGCCCGTACCGTCGGCGCCCTCCACGGCGATGAACCGGCCCGTCATACGTCCTGCTTCCCACTTCGAATCCCCGCCTTCAACGACCTGGCAGCTACCGCACCCGAGGCCAGGATGATGAGCGCCGCCAGCCACAGAGTCAGGCGCACCCCCGGCACCGCCACCCCTACGCCTAGCAGCTCCACGTGGCGATCCCAGAGTCCGCTGGACAAACGGTCCAACAGGTCCTCCATGAGCGGCCCAACCACCAGGGCCAGCAGTACGCACCCTCGGACCAACAGGTAGAAGGTGGAAAAGACCCGACCCCGCAGTTCGTCATCCACGTTCTCGTGCAGCAGGGTGAACCCGAGGACGTAAACCGTCCCAGCACAGATCCCGATGCCAAACACCATCGCAGTCGAAGCGTGCACCTGGCTGATAGACGCTGCCAGGATCAGAAAGATCCCTGCGCCGACGAGGGCCATTGTGAACGAACGAGCCTTGTCGACGCGGCGCTGCATCAAAGACACCAGGCCTACCCCGGCGGCCACCCCTAGGCCCAGCGCAGTAATGAGGACTCCTAACCCTGACTTTCCGGCGCCCAGGACCTGGTCGGCGTAGATCGCCCCCAACGGCACCAGCATTCCACCGCCCATAAGTCCAGTGGCTAGGCCCATGTTCACAGTGCGTACCACCGGATTTACGAACACAAACCGCCACCCCTCGCGCAGTTCGGCGATCGGGTTGGCGAGGGTGGTCCGGCGACTTTTCGCTGCGTCCCTCTCGGCTCTGGGGCGCCGAGGCAGGTCGAGGGTCAGAATTAGCCAGCCGGTTACGAGAAACGACAGAGCGTTGGCGTAGAAGGCCAAGCCCATGTCGTCAAGGCGCACGTTGTCGGCCCATGAAGAATCGAACAGGGCCGTGGAGAGGCGCCCGAATAGGGCCATGAGTCCGGCCCCGACGGGGAACGTTCCGTAGGCGGCGACCAGTGACAGGGAGTTGGCGGTGGCCAGTTGATCGGCCGGGACCACATGAGGTACTGAGGCCTCCTTGGCCGGGCCCCACAGCATGGTGAAGGCCTCTAGTAGCAACGACGCCAGGAACAGCCCGATCAGGGTGTCCACGAAGGGTAGGGCCAGCATGACCAACGCCCGTCCCACGTCACAGGTGACCATGGTGCGCTTGCGGTCCCACCGGTCGACCAGCACGCCAGCCACCGGGCCGAAGAAGAACCCGGGCACGATCCGAGCGGCCAGCACGAGGCTGAGCGCTGCGCCCTCGTTCCCCGCACCGACCCTGATGGCCAAGATCGAGATAGCCAGTAGCCCCAACCAGTCACCGGTGGCCGACACCACCTGAGCCAGCCACAGCCGAAAGAAGGCCGAGGTGCCGAACAGGCGGGTCCGCAGCGGGGGACGTCCCTCCAGCGGTAAGAACGGGGCGAACTCGTCTCCGGGGCGAGGATCACCAGGGTCCCGTCCTGTCACTCCGATCACCCGTCCATTCTACGGGAGGTGGCCCGACCGCCCGGAAGCGGAGCCAGGGACCACCGGTCAGCGCTTCTTCTTCGCCGGGCCCTTCATGCGCCGCTCGGCCAACAGTTCGGCGGCCCGCTCGTCTGTGAGCTCCTCGACGGCGTCGCCCCGCTTCAACGAGGCGTTGTATTCGCCATCGGTCACGTACGGGCCCCAGTTGCCGTCCTTGAGCACCATGGTCTTCCCACTCTCCGTGTCGACGCCCAGTTCGCGTAACGGTGGCTTCGTGGCGTTGCGACCACGCCGCTTGGGTTGGGCCAGCAAGACCAGGCACTCCTCGAGCGTGATGGTGAGGAGCTGTTCCTCGGACTCGATGTTCCTGCTATCGGATCCCTTCTTGAGGTACGGGCCATAGGGACCATTGTGCACAGTGACCTCTACCCCATCGGTCGGATCGGCACCCACCGTGCGGGGGAGGCTGAGAAGTTCCATGGCCTCCTCGAAGGTGATGCGGTCCAGCGTCATAGTGTCAAAGAGCGAGGCCGTCTTGGGCTTGGGAAGGTCGTCGAACGCCGTCTGGCGGTCCAGCTCGTCGAGCAGCGACTCGAGGTCTTCGAAACCATCCACCGCGTCGACCAGCTTCTCAAGGTTCTCAAGGCGACTGGCACCACCATCTTCTGCGGCCCGGATCTCGTCGCCGTAGCCGGACCCCTCGATGGCGGCCTGGACGACGGCGCGCGGTCCTTCTACACGTAGTTCGGCCAACCGTTCACCGAAGGCCAGAAAGGCCTCGACGCCGGCAACGGCCTTCGCCGAGATGTCCATCGAACCTGCATTACGCAAGACGTCCATCACGGGACGGCCCGCCTCGACGGCAGCCACCACCTTCTTGACGGCCGCCGTACTCACCCCGCGCGCCGGCACGTTCAGGACCTTCTTCACTGACGTCGAATCCAACCGGCCGGCGGCCAGCCGCAGGTAGCCCAGAGCCACGTGCAGTTCCTTACGGTTGCCTGGCAGGGCCATGATCCGGCCGGCCGGTGATGACGGAGTAGGACGCTCCGGTGGACGACCCAGCGATACGTACGGGCCGAACCGTCCCGAGCGGGCCACCACCACCAAGCCCGAGTCGGGGTCAGTGCCCAGCTCCCGATCGGCTGGGGCATGTAGGAATTCGAGCGCCCTGGCAACCGTAAGTTCATCAGGCGGTACGTCGTCAGGTATCGAGGCCGTTTCGTCACCCACCTGGACGTACGGGCCGAACTTGCCGAAGCGGGCCACTACCGGCTCGCCGTCTGACGTAGCGCCTAGTTCGACAGTGCTGACCTCACGGGGGTCGATGTCGCCCAATCGGGTGGTGACCTTGGCGTGTAGCCCGATGTCGTCGTCTGATCCGAAGTAGAAGGAGGTCAGCCACGGGACGCTCTCGGCCTCACCGTTGGCGATGTCATCGAGGTCCTCCTCCATGGATGCCGTGAAGTCGTAATCGACCATCCGGGGGAAGTGCCGCTCCAGCAGATTGGTCACCGCGAAGGCACTCAACGTTGGCACCAGCGCTGTGCCCTTCTTGAACACATACTTCCGCTGGATGGTCTCCATGATCGAGGCATAGGTGGACGGCCGACCCACGCCATGCTCCTCCATGCCCTTGACTAAGGAGGCCTCGGTGTAGCGGGCGGGCGGCTGGGTGGTGTGGCCCTCGGCAACAGCTGACACCACGTCCACCACCTCGCCGATGGTCACCGCGGGCAGTACCGATTCGGCGGCATCGGCCTGTTCCTCGCGGATGTCATCACGGGTCTCCTCGTAAGCCCGGCGAAACCCCTGGTGGTGTATGACGGTTCCACTGGCCGTCAGCGTGGCCCTCGCACCCACCACCGACGAAGCTAGGTCGGCCCCCATCCGGAGACGTACCGTTTCACCACGGACGTCAGTCATCTGGGAGGCCACGGTCCGTCGCCACACCATTTCGTAGACGTCGGCCTCGGACTTCGGGAGCTCACCGCGCACGGTGTCTGGATGACGGAAGCGGTCCCCCGCCGGGCGGATCGCTTCGTGCGCTTCCTGAGCGTTGCGGACCTTGTTGGCATAGGTGCGGGGGGCGTCGGTCACGTGGTCGGGACCAAACCGCTCAGTAGCTTCGGTCCGGGCCGCCCGAACGGCGGTGTCGGACAACGTCGTGCTGTCGGTCCGCATGTAGGTGATGTAGCCCTTCTGGTACAGGCCTTGGGCGGCGTGCATGGCTCGCGAGGCGGAGAGCTTCAACCGCCGACCCGCTTCCTGCTGGAAAGTCGACGTGGTAAACGGCGCTGAGGGTCGTCGCGTGTATGGCTTTGGCTCCACGGACTCGACGGTGGCCGATACTCCCTCTAGGTCGTCCCGGACGACACCAGCCGACATCTCCTCCAAAACCAGTACGTCGTCGCGCGATGGCTGGCCGTCGTCGCCAAAGTCGCGTCCAAGGGCCACCCGACGCCCGTCGATCTCCAGTAGTCGGGCCGTGAACTCGATACCGGCTCCGGATCCACGGGTGGCCAGAGTGCAGTTGAGGTCCCAGTAGTCGGCGGACCGAAAGGCCATTCGCTCACGCTCACGCTCCACGATCATCCGGGTGGCCACGCTCTGCACCCGGCCCGCCGAGAGCCCCGCTCCGATCATCCGCCAGAGCACCGGCGATAGCTCGTAGCCGTAGAGGCGATCCAGAATACGGCGAGTCTCCTGGGCATCAACGAGCCGACGGTCCAGTTCGCGGGTGTTGTCCAGCGCCTCGGTGATGGCCCCCTTGGTGATCTCGTGAAACACCATCCGGTGGACCGGCACCTTGGGGTTTAGGACCTCCAGGAGGTGCCAGGCGATGGCCTCCCCCTCACGGTCCTCATCAGTGGCCAGGTACAGGACGTCGGCCTTCTTCAGCAAGCGTTTCAGATTGGCCATCTGCTGCTTCTTGTCGGCGTTGACGACGTAAAGCGGCTTGAAGTCGTTGTCCACGTCGACACCCGTCTTGGCCCACGGCTCACCCTTGTAGGCCGCCGGCACGTCCGAGGCACGCATGGGCAGGTCCCGCACATGGCCGATGGAGGACTCCACCACGAAACCGTCGCCGAGGTAGCCGGCGATCGTCTTGGCCTTGGCCGGTGACTCGACGATGACGAGGGCGTCACCCACGGAGGGCCTCCCCCTCAGCTGGCCCCTCTGGAGATCGCGCCCCCAACAGGATGACCACACCCACTAAGGCAGCAATCGCAGAAGCGGCGAGGATGCCCACCTTTGCCTCGGCCTGTAGAACGAGATCGTCAAAGGCCAGGCCGGTCACGAACAGGGACACGGTGAAGCCGATGCCAGCGATTGCCGCCACCCCAACGATGTGTCGAACGGTGGCCCCCGACGGGAAGGCTGAAATGCCGAGCCGGACCGCCCCGATGGTGAACAGGCTGACCCCTACCACCTTGCCGACCACCAGCCCGAGGACCACCCCGATGGTCACCCCGGAACCGAGGGCGTCGCGCAGCGAGTCCCCGCTGATGTCGATCCCGGCATTGGCCAGCGCAAACAGGGGGATGATCACAAACCCGGTGATCGGATGGAGGTTTCGTTCGAGACGGGCGGCCACCGAGACCGACTCGTTCATCCGAAACTTGGCTGCCCGTAGGCCCTCGGCATCCATCGACCCCACATCGATGGAGCCCACCTCACCGGGTGCCAGGAGGGCCCCCGCCGGAGCCAGCAGACCCATGATCACACCGGCGATAGTGGCGTGTACCCCGGAGCGGAACATGGCGTACCAGAGCACCGAGCCCAGCAGGATGTACAGCGGCGTGTACCAGATCTTGAGCCGGGTTAGAACAACCACCGCCACTGTGGTCGTCAGGGCCAAGGCCAGCCAGCCGGTGGCCAGGTCGCTTGTATAGAAGACGGCGATCACGATGATCGCTCCGATGTCGTCGACGATGGCCAGCGACAACAGGAAGACCTTCAGGGGCGTTGAGATCCGGTTGCCCAGCAGGGACAGGATCCCAACGGCGAACGCGATGTCGGTGGCCATGGGGATTCCCCAGCCAGCCGAGGCATCGCCCGACTGGTTGCAAACCAGGTAGATACCCGCCGGAACGACCATCCCGCCCAGAGCCCCAGCCGCCGGGAGCAGAGCGGCCCGCCGGTCACGGAGGTGACCGTCAACCAGCTCACGCTTAATCTCGAGGCCCACCACAAAGAAAAAGACAGCCATCAAGGCGTCGTTGACCAGCTCTGCCAGGGTCAGGGAGTGTCCATGGTGTTCCAGCCGGAAGTCGCCGACGCCCAGGTGGAACTCGGTGTGCCAGAGGTCGTGATAGCCGCCCGACCAAGGGGAGTTGGCCCACACCAGAGCAACCACGGTTGCCGCCATCAGCAGGATGCCGCCGGCCGCCTCGATGCCGAGGAACCGCATGACAGGTCGCCCGATGGTCCGCGCCAGAGGCCGGTCGCTACCCAGCCAAGTCCGTTCTGACGGAGGTCGCGAAGCAGCCATCGTCGCTTTCAACACTCCCTCGAGACTCGTCTGCGGCGGGGCCTACTTGACCACCACCGATCATTTCGTCGCCCGAACGGTAACCGTCACTCCATGACATTCGTATGGATGCTGGTCGACTTATGTCGTCGACTCCCCCTAGGCACGAGTCGAACAAGCCGATCAGGTCGACCGGATGACGAGGCGGACCGTCGTGCCATCGGGGCCACTCTCCACGTCGGCCTCATCGGCCAGGCGCTCCATGAGGGCCACTCCCAGGCCGAACTCGTGACGGAGACGCTCGGGGGTCTCCACGTCGGGCAGGTCCGGTACGGCGTCGAGGTCGAACCCCGGACCGTGATCGATCACCTCGACCAGCACGTGGTCGTCAGCCACCCGACAGCGGACAACGATCCGGTCCCGTGCACCGACCGCACCCTGTGCCTCGACGGCGTTAGTGGCGGCCTCGGACACGACGAGACGGAGATCGGCCACCTGTCCGGGCTCCAACGGTGACCGGGCCCCACTGCTATTGGCTGCCGCACCCACCAGTGCACGGACTAATTGCAGGTACTCGGGATGCGGCGGGATGGCCAGCTCGATAGCCGGGATGATTTCCGATGTCATACCGAAGCCCGTTCTCCTGCAGCGATCACGGCGGCAATCACTGATCCCACATCGGGATAAAGAACGAACACCCGATCCAAGTCACACGACTCGAACACCCGTCGGATCCTCGGCTCAGGACACACCACCATCAGATCACCGTCGTGAGCCCGGAGGCGCCGGAGTCCCCCGACCACGGCGCCCAGACCGGCCGAATCCAAGAAGTCGACGGCCGTCAGGTCCAGTACCAATAGTCGGGTCCCGCCGGTCACCTCGGCCACTACCGCCTGGCGGAGGGTCGGGGCCCCGGCCATGTCCAGATCGCCGAGCACGGTCAACACCACGCCGACCCCACTCGTTAGTCCGACAGCACGGTCGATCGGGGGCAGGTCACGGCGGTGGAGATCGAACTTCACCTGATCGCGTTCCCTCCATATGGTCGATTCGGTCCGTCCCGGTTCAACACCGACGCTAGACCACCGATCTGACAATGCCCCCTCAATGGATATCGAACCCGTCATTCCGGAAACACCCCGGCCAAGGCCATCCGGGCCACGTCGGTGTTCAGCGGTTCAGGCCCACCGAACCGATTTCACCATCCTCCACGCAACGTCCTGAGCCACTGACCACCGCTATCGGGCGTCTTCGCTCTCAGCGCTGATCGAAAACCGTCGTTCGAGCCACCGCGACCTTCCAACCCGGACCGGGACGTAGGATCTGAACCGTGGAGGCGGCCTTCTTCGACCTCGACAAGACGGTCATCGCTCGAGCCTCGATGGTCGCGTACGGTCCGGCGCTCCACCGGGCCGGATACCTCAGTGCGCCGATGGCCCTCCGGGCCGCCTGGGGACAACTCCTGTTTCGATTCTTCGGTGCCGACGAGAAATCCATGACCCGGGCCCGCCAGACGGCCCTCCGCCTGGCCGCCGGCTGGGAACAGGACAGCCTGCAGCGGTTTGCTCGTACCCACCTCGCCGAGGTGATCGAACCCATCGTCTATGACGAAGCCCTCGACCTGTTTGCCCACCACCGTGCCGAGGGTCGCCTTCTGGTCCTGGTCTCGGCCTCACCGGTGGAGATCGTGGCGCCCCTGGCCGAACACCTCGGCGTGGATGAGTTCATTGCCACCACCCCAGAGACCGACGCCGACGGTCGCTACACCGGTGAGATTGAGTTCTACGCCCAAGGACCAGGCAAGGCCGAGGCCATCGAACGGCTGGCCACCAAACGGGACATTGACCTGAACGGATCGTGGGCCTACTCCGACTCGGCTACCGACCTACCAATGCTTGATGTTGTTGGCCACCCGGTGGCCGTAAACCCAGACCGGGAACTCCGCCGCACCGCCGAGGTGCAGGGTTGGCTAATCCGGGAGTTCCAGAATCCGGTACCGCTAGGTGACCGGGTCCCGATCGACCGGAACTGGATCGTGGCGAGCGCGCTCAGTGCGCTGGTCGTGGTGGCTTTCGTGGCCACGGTGCGACGGCTAGGCCGTCGATCCTCCGACTAGACCGTCCTACCGCCCAGCCCCCGAGCCAGCCGCGAACGGGCGCCCTAGATCGACCGGACCTTCTTAACGGCTGCGGCGATGAGGGTGCCAAGGGCAGCCAGCATCAGAAACTTCTTCATGGTGGCCATGCTACGGCCACGCTCTTGACCGTGCACAGGGTGACGTCAGTTGAGAACGACTTCGCTGTGGAGGGTGCCGGAACCCGCCGGAACCCGTACCGTCAAAGGTGGAGGTGTTTGAGTACCTGGTGGGCTCCCCCGCCTTCAAAGCGGGTGGGACGGGCGATCCCCGTCCGGCGGGTTCGATTCCCGTCCACCTCCGCCACCCCTGCCCTGGCCCGACGAGCGGGACGGGGCCGGCGGCGGACTAGCCCCACGGCGGGTCGCTCAGACAGCTAGCAGGTCTCGGGCGCCGGTATCACTGCTCGGGTGCCGCAACTTGGACATCGCCCTGGCCTCGATCTGACGGATCCGCTCCCTGGTCAGATTGAAATGCTCCCCGACCTCTTCGAGGGTGCGAGGCTCACCGCGGTCAAGGCCGAAGCGCAACTTCAGGATCTCCCGTTCCCGGGTGTCCAACGGCGCCAGGAGGCGGCTGATCTCTTCTGGTAGCAGAGCGGTAGCAGCCACCTCGAACGGTGACTCGGCTGCCCTGTCCTGGACCACGTCGCCCAACTCGGCGTCACCGTCCTCGCGCAGGGGTTCGCTCAGAGAGAGCGGCTCGGCGGCGAAACGAAGAGCTTCGGTGACTTTGTCCTCGGGCATCTCGACCTCGGCCGAAAGTTCGGCCAGCGTGGCCTGCCGTCCGTACTTGAGTTCCAGGCGAGACCGGGCCTTCTGAAGACGAGCCAAGGTGTCGCCGGCGTGCACCGGGAGACGAATGGTGCGACCTGTGTTGGCGATACCGCGAGTGATGGCCTGACGAATCCACCATGTGGCGTAGGTGGAGAACTTGAAGCCCTTTCGCCAGTCGAACTTCTCGACAGCGTGCATCAGGCCGAGGTTCCCCTCCTGGATGAGGTCCAACAACGGCAGCCCAGAGGCCTGGTACTTCTTAGCGATGGAGACGACCAGCCGAAGGTTGGATTGCACAAACGTGCGCTCGGCCTCTTCGCCCCGCTTGAGGTTGCGCTTGAGTTCCCGCTTGCGGGCAGGTGTGAGGTTGTCACCCTTAGCGGCCAGTTCGGCCTGAGCCTCAGTACCGGCCTCTATCTGCTGGGCGAGTCGGACCTCGCCCTCCTTGGTCAGTAGCGGATACTGACCTATGTCGGTGAGATATAGCCGGACGAGGTCCTCCTCGTCCCGTTCGACCCGCTCCTTGGCCACCCTCGTCTCCTTCAGCCGGGGGAACGCACGGTCCGTCTCCGGTACCGCCGCTCACCGAATCGTTCGCCTGTCAACTCACTCGGAAGAACCCATCCGATCGACGGTCACCATATCCACGACCCTTAGGAGCACCACGCGAAAAGGTGACCGCCGTCACGAATCATGACGATGCGGTTCCCGGGTGTCACGGACCCCCGGTCGACAGGACCGACAACCCACCGAAGAGTGTTCACCGTGAGTGTGGTCGGTTCTCCAGGTCAGCCAGTACTAGGCGCACCACCCGACTGGCCGGAGCATCACCAACCGGCGAAGGGCACCCAGCAAGGCCCACTAGATGAGCAATCAACCCGTCCAGGACCAGGGCGACAGCTGCGACCCGGCCCGGCTGACAGAGGGAGCGGAGGAATCGGTCACGGCGGTTATCCCCGGAAGTGGTTGACGATCGGCATACGACGATCGCGGCCGAAGCCACGGGTAGTCACTTTCGGCCCGGGCGGCGTCTGGCGGCGCTTGAACTCGGCGCCGTCCACAAGACAGGCCACACGGTCCACCAGCTCTTGGTCGTGGCCCTCGTCCACCAACTCGGCCCGCGTTCGGTTTCCCTCCACGTAGGCCTCCAACAAGGGGTCCAGCACCTCATAGGGAGGCAGGCTCTGGTCGTCGGTCTGGTCGGGCCGTAGTTCGGCCGACGGAGGCTTGGTGAGGATGTGTTCAGGGATGACCGGCTGACCGTCTAGCCCGAGACCACAGGCATTGCGCCAGCGACAGAGGTCGTACACCCGGGTCTTGTAGAGGTCCTTGATCACCGCGTAAGCCCCGGCGGTGTCGCCGTAGAGGGTCGAATAGCCGACCGCCGACTCGCTCTTGTTGCCAGTGGTCAGCACCATCCAGCCGTGTGCGTTGGACAGGCCCATCAGCAAGAGACCCCGGATCCTGGATTGCAAGTTCTCGTCGGTGACGCCGGCCGGCCCACCCTCGATGCCTTCGTTGAGCACGTTGGCCAGGGCCACGTGAGCTTCCTCGATAGAAAGGAGGTGGGCGTCAATACCCTGAGCGTCGACCAGGGTCCGGGCGTCCTCAACCGAGTGGTCGCTGGAGTGGCGCGATGGCATAAGAACGGCGTGGACGTGATCGGGCCCAAGGGCATCTACGGCAATGGTGGCCACCAGTGCCGAGTCGATACCACCCGACAAGCCGAGACACACGTCTGTGAACCCACTCTTGAGGACGTAACCCCTCGTGGCCGCCACCAAGGCGCCGTAGAGCTCTGCCTCCTCGTCTAACGGCGGCACCAGAGGCGCCACTAGATGGTCGTGGCGCTCGACTCGATCCGAGATCTCAACGACCGGTAGGGCGTCGCCACTACTCGACCCGTCACCCGACCCGTCCATCTCGACATCAACGTCGACGATCAACACGGCCTCATCAAACCGGGGGGCTCGGGCCACGATGCGACCCGACGGACCGGCCACCATCGACCCACCGTCGAATACCAGCTGATCCTGGCCCCCCACCAGGTTCAGATAGGCCACCGGTCGACCTGACGAAGCGGCCGTGGCGGCCACCACCGACTCGCGAGCCTCCTGTTTGCCGAGGTGATACGGCGACCCGTTCACCGTGGCGATCAGGTCCGCCCCACCGGCCAGCAGACGTTCAACAGGTCCACCGGTCACCCAGAGGTCCTCACAGATGGCCAGGCCTACCCGGACGCCGCCGATCCGGTAAAGGGCCAGCGGCCCGACGCCCGGAGCGAAGTCCCGCGCCTCGTCGAACACGTCGTAGGTCGGGAGGCACTCCTTGTGGTAGGTCCCCACGATCCGGCCACCGTGACAGATCGCCACCGCGTTGTAGGCCGGCGCGTACGGTTCCCCCGGTCCTGCGTCTGTCTCCCCATCGGCGAAGCCCACCACCAAAGCACACGAGCCACTAGCCGCGGCCACCCGTTCAACCGCCTCACGGCTGCGGGCCACGAAGCCGGGCTTGTGGACGAGATCTTCAAGGGGGTACCCGGTGATCGTCATCTCCGGATAGAGCGCCAAGTCACAGCCGGCCACCCCGTCCAGGGTGGCTAGGACCCGATCCACGTTGCCATCAAGATCGCCGACCACCGTGTCGACCTGCACCAGCGCGAGGCGGACCCGGTTCATAAGGCCAGCGTATCGAGGGGTCAGGAGCGGTCAGGACGTCACCCGGTGCATTCCCCGGTGTCAGGCAATCGGGCCGCCGCGACGGGCGCGATGCTTGCCGTTGAACTGAGCGATGGCCTGCTCGTCGACACCAGTCAGGATTTAGGTCGGCCCGCTCGCAGTCCGACTTCTCGTCGGCCACGACCTTCTCGATGCTCTCGGTGGCCGTCACAACCGGCTCGGCCACCAGGTCTTCGGTCCGGTCACCGGCCATGCCACCCATTGGCGAAGAAGCTCGCCGAGTTCGTGATGGCCCATATCCAGAAAAGTCCAGCGAAAAACGATCTCTGAAAACCGATGGAGCCCCGGGCCTTGGCCCGGGGCTCCAGACGAGAAAGCGGCCAATCAGCCGGCTAGTGCCTCGCAACACGTGTTAGTGATCAAGCGGGTGACCACGTAAGGATCCATGTTGGCGTTGGGGCGCCGGTCCTCGATATAGCCCTTCTGGTCAAGGTGGACCTGCCACGGAATCCGGATCGAGGCACCACGGTCCGACACGCCGTAACTGAACTGGTCAAAGCGCTGGGTCTCGTGTGCTCCGGTGAGGCGCTCCTCGGACCCGAGCCCGTAGCCGGCGATGTGCTCGGCTGGCTTGCCCTCGGCGCCGAGAGCCTCGCATGCCCCGATGATGGCGTCGTAGCCCTCACGCATGGCCTTCGTTGAGAAATTGGTGTGCGCACCGGCACCGTTCCAGTCGCCCTTGATGGGCTTGGCAGCCACCGAGGCGTCCACGCCGAAATCCTCGGCCACCCGGTACAGGAGGTAGCGGGCCATCCAGACCTGATCGGCCACGGCCACGGTGTCCACCGGCCCGATCTGGAACTCCCACTGGCCGAGCATCACCTCGGCGTTGGTACCCGAGATAGCCAGACCGGCATCCATACAGGCCTTGGTGTGGGCTTCGACGATGTCGCGACCGGCGATCTCGATAGAGCCGACGCCGCAGTAGTAAGGACCCTGGGGAGCCGGATAGCCCTCGACCGGCCATCCCAGCGGACGGCCCTCTTGGAAGAAGGTGTACTCCTGCTCGATGCCGAAAATCGGCTTCTGGTCGGAATAGGTCTCATACACCTCGACACAGGCGGCCCGTGTGTTGGTGGGATGCGGGGTCATGTCCCCGTCGGGAAGGCACACGTCGCACAGCACGAGGACGTCATCACCCCCGCGGATCGGGTCCGGGCATGAAAATACGGGACGCAGCACGCAGTCTGAGTTGTCGCCGGGGGCCTGGTTGGTACTCGAACCATCGAAGCCCCAAATAGGGAGGTCCTGTGCGTCGTCGATGATCTTTGTCTTCGACCGTACGTAGGGAAGCGGCGCAGTGCCGTCGATCCAGATGTACTCAGCCCTGATGGCCATGGTGGTCTCCTGATCCTTTGGTCTGACCGATGGGTCGGGTCGGTGGGTCCGCGGCGCGACCCCTGATGGCCCGACGCCTCGCCGGACACCAAGCAACCTAGGGGAGCACCGGTTTCATGACTGTTTTCTGACTGTGAACACCATGTGAACGACGCGCCCCCGCACTGGTGATCGGACCTCGGACGCATCCATGCTGGAGTGATGGAAACCCCTGATACCGGCGACATGACGCCAGACATCAAGCCGGACCGCGAACGTCGACGACAGGACCAGCAGGACTACGTCCTGCGAACCATCGAGGAACGCGGGGTGCGCCTCGTCCGCCTCTGGTTCACCGACGTCTTGGGCCGCCACAAGTCGGTGGCCATCTCACCGGCTGAGTTGGAAACGGTGCTGGATGAAGGACTGCAGTTCGATGGCTCAGCCATCGACGGCTTCAGCCGAATCCAGGAGAGTGACGTTCTGGCCCGACCCGACCCGTCCACATTCGAACTCCTCCCGTGGGCCGACCCGGCGGAACCGTCAGGGACCATCTTCTGTGACATCACCAACCTCGACGGCACCTCTTTCGAGGGCGATCCCCGGCAGGTGCTGCGACGCAACGTGGACCGCGCCCGGGCAGTCGGCTTTGAAATGTTCTGCGCCCCCGAGGTCGAGTTCTTCTACTTCGCCGACAGCGGGCCGGTGCCCGCCACGCTGGACCGGGCGTCATACTTCGACCTGACCACCACCGATGTGGCCTCCGACCTCCGCAAGCAGACTCTTCACATGCTCGAAGCCCTGTCAATCCCGGTGGAGTACTCGTTCCACGAGGACGGCCCCAGTCAGCACGAGATCGACCTGCAGTACACCGACGCCCTGTCCATGGCCGACTCGGTGATGACGCTGCGCCTGGCAGTCAAGAAGATCGCCATGGACCGCGGGGTGTACGCCACTTTCATGCCCAAGCCACTCAACGGCGTCCAGGGATCAGGGATGCACACCCACCTGTCGTTGTTCCGCGACGGGGAGAATGCGTTCCATGACCCCGCTACGGCCGATGGCTTGTCTGACACCGCTCGGTCGTTCATCGCTGGCCTGCTGCGCCATGCCCGGGAAATCACTGCAGTCACCAACCAACTGGTCAACTCGTATAAGCGGATTAACGAGGGCTACGAAGCCCCCCGATACGTCTCGTGGGCCCGCAACAACCGGTCGGCCCTCGTGCGGGTTCCCATCACCAAACCAGGCAAGGTCGACTCGACCCGGATCGAGTACCGGGCACTGGACCCGGCGTGCAACCCGTACCTGGCCTTCTCGGTGCTGCTGGCTGCCGGCCTCCGGGGCATCGAAGAGCACCTGGAGTTGCCTGCCGAGGCCACGATGAACCTCTACGACCTCAGCCGCGACGAACAACGAGGTCTGGGAGTGGCCAGCCTGCCCCACAACCTGGAAGAGGCACTCGACGAGATGGAGTCCTCCGAATTGGTACGCGACACCCTCGGTGACCACATCTTCGAGTGGTTCCTGCGCAACAAGCGGTCCGAGTGGAATGAGTACCAGCGGCAGGTCACGCCGTTCGAACTCGAAACCTATCTACCAAACTGGTAAAGCCTGCCGAACTGAGGATGTCTGCACGGGTGAGAACTCGCCAAAGCGGGCAAACTAGGAGGGCGGGGCGCCGCTGTAGACCCGCCGAACCACCATGGACCCCCTTCTCGTCTTTCCGAATCCGCCTCCGCCGGAATTAGCCCAGTGTCTGGATCTGGACGGCTGGTCGTGGAAAGCCGTCGACAACGCGGAGGCCGCCATGGCCGAAGAACCCGACGAGGGCTGGTCAGGCGCCGTCGTAGTAGCCGATACCGACCCGGAGGGCGCCTTTGCCCTGTGCCGCCGCCTCCGGAAGGTAGAGGTCCCGATCCATCCCCTACTGGTGCTGGTGGGTGGAGGCCAATTGGACGCCCTGGAGCTTAGAGACGACCTGTTCGATGACTTCTGCCTGACTCCACTGAGGCCAGCCGAGTTCCGAGCCCGGATCGAGCACCTGTTCTCGCGAGCAGGCAGGGGCACCCGTCCAGAACTGGTGGAATACGGGCCTCTCGCCCTGAATCTTGAGACCTACCAGGCCGCCGTGGACGGTGAGCCGCTCGACCTCACCTACATGGAGTACGAGTTGCTGAAGTTCCTGGCCGCCCACCCCGGCAAGGTCTTCACCCGCGAGACCTTGCTGAGCCGGGTATGGGGCTACGACTACTACGGGGGTGCCCGCACGGTCGACGTCCACATCCGACGGCTCCGAGCCAAACTCGGCGAGGAGCACGCTGGCCTGATCCACACTGTGCGGTCGGTGGGCTACCGGTTCGGCCAGTCCCGCTGGGGCGTCTGACCGGGATACGACGAGTGGCCGGACGCTCGGTCAGTTGGCGGCGTCGGCCCATGGGTCGATCTCGCTCAGCGCCAGCAACTCCGATCCGTCGTGTGTGGTGTCAGCGTCCTTCTTGAGGATCCCTCCCAGCAGCGCGGCGGCAAGGGCTCCGCTCATCAGAATGCCGACCGGCATCACCACCACGAGCAGAAGGATCATCAAGACGGCACCAATCATGGGCTCAGTCTGCCATCTGGACCAGAGTCGGTGCACCCCAATCGGGTGACTTACGAGGGCCAGCCCCTCACGAAACGTGGACGACGGCCTCCACCTCAAAGAGCGCCCCGATGGGTAGGGCGGCTACGGCTACGCACGACCGGGCTGGTCGGTGATCGCCGAACGCCTCGCAGTAGATCTCGTTGATAGCAGCGAAGTTCGCCATGTCCGTCAGGAACACCGTGGTTTTGACCACCTGGTCCAGCGTGGCCCCGTTGGCCTCCACCTGGGTCCGGAGGTTGAGCAGCGCCTGGGCCGCCTGGGCCTCCACCCCGCCCTCAGCTAGCGAACCGGCCACCGGACCGTCCACGGTGTCCACCTCGACGATGCCGACCTGGCCGCTGACGAACAGCAGGTCGCCGGCACGCATTACTGGGCTGTAGGGACCGACTGGCTTACCCATGGAGACTCCGTTCCTCGACGAAGGTCGAGCCTGCCACACCCCCCAGCTGGCGGGCCTATCCAGTGGGCAGGTCGGGGAAACTCCCACGATGGACCCACGTGGCCGCGGCTACCGCGGCGAACACGGCGTCGGATCCGTTAACCGACCGACCGTCGGAGGCCAGCACCTCCACGGTGATCGGAGGAGTCTCAGTAGCCCGGACGATGCCGAAGGAACGCACAGTTAGGTCATGCACCGTTCCGGCGGCATCCACCGACAAGCCCTCGGCAGTGATCCAGCTCCAGGCCATGTGAGCGGCACCGATGCAGTAGGACCGCAGCACCACCTCGTCAATCGGATCGCCACACTGCACGGTGACCCGGATGCCGTCCTCGTCAACGGTGGCTGTCGCCTCGGCACCGTCAGGGGACACGATGGGTTGACCGGCAATCAGCGCCCCGGCACCGGTGAGCAGCACTACGGCTTCGGCCCAGCCGGCGGCTCGGACGGCCGCCGAAGTGGGTGGCCCGACCACTTCCACCTCGACGACGTCTAGACCCGGGGCCACGGCCGCCACCGCCTCAGCGATACCCGGTGTCCGGGCCACCCGTAGTACACCCGTTCCGTCCGCCGAGGCGCCACCAGCCACCGGTGGGCGCTTAACGCCGAACCGGACGATGTCCTCCCGAGACGGTGCGACCAACACCGGCAACCCGTGAGCATCGGCGAGAGCCCGTGCCACGGCAGGCAGCACGGAGTCGACCTTGGCGCCGAAGGCCCCACCGTTGGCCAGGGGTCCCACCGGCTCACCGGCGGGTACGCACCATGCGGCATCGGTCTCCAGCGGGGCCGGCTCCACCCACGCGGTGCGCAGTACGGCGTCCCAGTCACCGTCCGGAGGATCGATGGGTGGCACCACTTCAGCGGTGGTTCTCCGGCCCTGGACCTTGCCGGCGGCCCGCCGGGCCTCGACCAGCGTGTCGGCCACCACCCAAGAGCCCGGATCGTCGGGCGGTCCGTCACCGGGAACTGCAACCAATGCGTTCGGGGGCGCCGTGTCGGCAGCAAAGCCACCGCGGCCGAGCACCACCTCGGGGCCAACCGTCTGGGGACTTCGGCCCTCGAGGGTGGCTCGCCGGCTCGAGGCCTCCCCATTCGGGAGGGCACACTCGGCCTGGTTGGAGGTAGGGATCGGGGCTATACCTACGGCCACCTCCCAGGCATCGAGCACGGTCTGCCAACCGGTACAGCGACAGAGGTGGGCGTGAAGGGCCCGGGCGGCACGGTCGCGGTCCGGCAGTACGTCGTTGTCAGAAAAGTGTTTGTCTGAGGAATAGCTGGCCGAGGACTGGCTGGCTGCCGACCCCTCCAGCCCTACGAAGCGAAGGATGATGCCCGGTGTGCAGAACCCGCACTGACTACCACCGGTGGCACAGAAGGCCCCTGACCACCGCTGGACGTCTTCGTCGGACAACCCCTCCAGTGTGGTGACCGATCGGCCGGACACTCGACGCAACGGTGTCACGCACGACACCCGCGGCTGGCCGTCGACCAGCACGGTGCAGCAGCCGCACTGTCCCTGGGGACTGCAGCCGTCCTTGACCGACCGGTGACCCAGGGGGCCGCGCAGCGCGTCCAGCAGGGTTCCGCCGACGTCGACCAGCTCGACCGGCTGGCCGTCGACGGTGAGGTGCACCAGCGCCGCCTCTGACGCATGCTCAGTGGATGCCATCTCCATTCGATGAGTGTGCCCGGTCACCGGTACGGTCACCGACCATGGAGTCGACCTGGGGACCAACCTGGGAGCTAGTCAGAGAGCAGGCATCGATTAGCCGACCGGCGGTCACCGACCGGCGGCGGGTGCTAGCCGGAATGGCTGGCTTGGCCGCTGGAGCCCTGCTGGCAGCGTGTGGAGGGGGGCACCCCGACGACGACGCTGTGGCCACCACCACAAGCCATGGCCCGTCCGATCCGACCGGGTGGCGGCTGGGTGCCCGGTTCGCCGACGGCTACGGGGCACCCAGCACCCTGGTCGCTGGCTCCACCCAACGGGCGCCCTACGTACTCCTCGGCTCCGACGGTTGGCCGCTGGATGACGAGGCACCCGACCAGTTGCACCTCACCGTGCGTCGAGTAGGCGCCGGCGATGCGGTGATAGCCACTCATACCGTGGCCCGCCACGGCGGCGACCATGCCACCCCCTACTTCCCGTTGGTGTTCAGGGTCGACGACCCGGGGGACTACGTGGTGCACCTGGAGGCCGGGGACGGAATACCGGCCAACGCCGATCCCCACCACCTCCGGGTGGTTGAAGTTGACGAGGTCGACCTCGTGCAGGTGGGCGATGTCCTTCCGGCGATTGTGACCCCGACGGGCACCGATCCAGCCGGTGTCGACCCGATCTGCACCGAGCCCAACGGGCCATGCGCATTCCACGACCACACCTTGGCCGAAGCCTTGGACCGCCCCGGCCCCGTGGCCCTCCTGGTGTCCACCCCGCGGTTCTGCCAGTCCGACGTGTGCGGGCCGACCGTAGGCCTACTGCGATCGGCGCTGCGGGTCCGCTCCGAGCCGTGGACAACGGTCCACGCCGAGGTCTACACCGGGCCGGAGACCGGGGACTTCTCCACCACTGCGGCTGTGTCCGCACTCGGTCTCACATTCGAGCCAAGTCTCTTGGTAGCTGACGCCGAAGGCATCATCACCGCCGGTCTCCACTACACGATGGACGCCACCGAGGTGGCCGCCGCGCTGCAATCAGCCGTCTGAGGATCGCTCGATCGAGCGATCAGTTGGCGACCGGAAGCGTCAGCTGAACGACTGGCCGCAGCCGCAGGTGCGCTGGGCGTTCGGGTTATCGATCGAGAACCCAGCCTCGTTCAAGCCGTCCTTGAAGTCCAGGGTGGCACCCTCTAGGAGTTGGGCACTAGACGGATCAACCACCACCCGAATCTCGCCGAACGCCTCTTCAACGTCGTCGGCGGCTCGCTCGGTGTCGAAGTACATCTCGTAACTGAATCCTGAGCACCCACCGGGGCGTACGGCCACGCGCAGGGCCAGGCCGTCCTCAGACTCACCAGCGATGAGCTGGCCCACCTTGGTCGTGGCATCGTCAGTCAACGTGATCATCGATTCCTCCCGGGACTCCGGCGGTTTGCAGTCCTCCCATTGTACCCATCAACGCTGGTTCGAAACCACCGACCAGTCCCCCGATCGGCTCCAGCGACGTTGCCCGTAGCATGGAGCCATGGCCGAGACGCCGCCCACCACCCCGATTCCCGACAACGTCTCTACAGCCGGCCCGACCACCGACGACGTAATGGGGGTGCTCCGCGGGGTCATCGACCCTGAACTGGGAACCGACATCGTCGAACTGGGCATGGCCCGCGCCGTGACCATCGACGACAACGGCCGGGTCGACGTGACGATTGCCCTGACTACCTCGGGTTGTCCGCTTCGCGCCCAGATCCAACGTGACGTCAGGGCCCGGGTGGCCGACCTGCCCGGCGTGTCGTCGGTCCACCTGTCGTGGGACGAACTCACCGCCGAGGAAAAGGCCACGGCTATGGCCCGAGCCCGCTTCAACGTAAGCCGCAATGCGCCTGACACCGAGATCCCGGCTACCACCCGAGTACTGATGGTGGCCTCCGGCAAGGGAGGCGTCGGCAAGTCTTCGGTGACTGTCAACCTGGCCGCAGCGCTGGCCGCTCGCGGCATGACCGTCGGGGTCATGGACGCCGACATCTGGGGCTTCTCGGTGCCCCGAATGCTGGGCGTCGAAGGTCGCCTCGGGGGCTCTCCCGAAGTCGGCAAGATCTCGCCCATCGAAGTCCTCATCGAGGACGGCGTCGTGAAGGTCGTCTCCATGGGCTTTCTGGTGGACGACGAGGAATCGGCCCTCATGTGGCGCGGGCTGATCCTGAATCGGGCTGTCCAGCACTTCTGCGAGGACGTGGCCTGGGGCCCGATGGACTACCTACTGATCGACATGCCGCCCGGTACTGGCGACGTCCAGATGGGTCTGGCAAAGATGCTTCCCCAGGCCGAAATGCTGGTCGTCACGACCCCAGCGCTAGCCGCCCAGAAGGTGGCCATCCGGGTGGCCAACATGGGTCGGGCCAACTATCTGCGGATCGCCGGTGTGATCGAGAACATGGGCGCCTACGTGGCACCCGACGGCAGCCGCCACGAACTGTTCGGAGCTGGCGGCGGCGACACCCTGGCCGATCAGATTGGATCTCCACTGCTGGGCAGCATCCCGTTGGACGGGGCGGTGGCCGCCGGTGGTGACGCTGGCCGGCCAATCGCTCTCGGTGACGGTCCTGCAGCCGACGCCTACCGGGAGATCGTCGAGCGCATCGTCACTGAAGCGGCCCCACCGGTGGACATGGCGGGCTGTAGTGCCCGCCTTCTGGCCGCCGCCGAGGACGCCCTCGACGCCGCCGAAGCCTGACCGGCCACGGTTACCGACAGCCGACAGCCGACAGCCGACAGCCGACAGCCGAAGATCAATCGTCGAGTTGACGCGGTTCGTCGGGGCTACCCGGCGGACCGTCTTCCCAAGAGTCGGCGTCGAGTACGCCGCTTCCGGACATCGTGTCTCCCCTCCAGCCGTAGGTGAAGACGGTCCCACCACTGGCCACCGACCGGGCCAGGCGACGGGTGGCTACCGCCCGCACCAGAGCCCTGGTCGGCGGGAATAGCAAAGCCAAGCCCACGGCGTCGGTCACAAACCCGGGAGTGAGCATGAGGGCACCGGCCCCCAGCACCAGCAGGCCGTCGATCATCTCGCGGCCCGGGATCCGACCGGCGGCAGCCTCTCGCTGGGCCCGGCGCAGGATGCCTAGCCCCTCGCGGCGAACCAGCCATGCACCGACCACGCTGACCAGCACCAGTAGCCCAATGGTGTTCAACACGCCGGTTGAACCTGCCACCTGCACGATGACGGCCAACTCCACGATCGGAGTCACTACAAACACCAGGAACAGGATGAACAGCACGACCGCATGCTAGGTCCGTCCCATGGGGCCGAGTCCGGGCACCCAGCATCCGCCTATCCTCGCGACGACATGTCCCCTTCCTCTAACCCGTCACCTCAGCAAAGGCCGCCCAGCGTCGACCGACTGGCCCGGTCGCTAGTCGATACCGGCCTGCCCCACCCACTGCTGGTCGACGCCGCAAGGACTGCGGTCGCCGAGGCGACGGCTGCCGGGGACTCGTCCAGCGCCGGACCGCGGGCCCGCATGTTGGCCGAGGACATGGCACGGGCTCTGCTGACCGACGTGGTCAACGCCAGCGGCGTAATCCTGCACACCAACCTCGGCCGGGCCCCGTGGAGCCCCCCGATGGGAGACGGCCGGCGATACACCACCTTGGAATTCGATCTGGCCAGCGGATCGCGAGGATCCCGCCAGAACCGCGCACCGGCCCTACTGGCCCGGGCGTGCAGTGCCGAAGCGGCCATGGTGGTCAACAACTGCGCCTCGGCGGTCCTCCTGGTATTGGCCGCCCTGGCCGCCGGACGGAGCGTGGCAGTGTCACGCGGCGAACTGGTAGAGATCGGCGGAGGCTTCCGGATTCCAGACGTGATGGACCAGTCCGGTGCGCGACTGATCGAGGTCGGCACCACCAACCGGACCCGTATCGACGATTTCTCCTCCGCCCTGGCCTCCCATTCCGACGTGGCCCTCACCCTGTCGGTCCACCAGTCCAACTACCGGATCGAGGGCTTCACGGAAACAGCCTCGGTAGCCGACCTGGCCAGTCTCAACGTGCCGGTGGTAGCCGATATCGGTTCAGGTCTGCTGGACGCCGCTTGTCCATGGCTGGAAGACGGCCCACCCAATTGGCTGGCCGGAGAACCCGCGGCCCGCCAAACGCTGGAGGCCGGTGCGGCATTGGTGACCTTCTCGGGCGACAAGCTGCTGGGCGGCCCGCAAGCGGGGATCATCGCCGGCCAGGCAGACCTGGTAGCGGCATGCGCCGCCCACCCACTGGCCCGGGCCCTCCGGCCGGGAGGCCTCATACTGCGGTCGCTCCAGGAGCTGGCACTGGCCTATCTGGCTCGCGACGGTCGGAGCATTCCGTTCTGGCGGATGGCCACTACTCCGGTCGACGAACTCCGAGCCCGGGCCGAGCAAATCGCCCCCGAACTAGCCGCCGACACCGTGGCCGTGCCAGGCGGGGGAACACTGCCCGGCGTGGAGATCCCGTCGGCCGGACTGGTACTGACTGGCGACCGGGCGGCCGAGTTCCGGGCCGGGACACCACCGCTAGTAGCCCGGGTGGCCGACGACGCCACGGTGCTGGACCTGCGGACCGTCCATCCCGACGACGATGGCATGGTCGCCGCGGCCATCGCTGGGCTTGTACCTGCCACCACACCCCCCGGCCCCACAGCGCACGACGGGGCTTGACGGGTGCACGTCGTCGCCACAGCCGGCCACGTCGACCACGGCAAGTCGACTCTCGTCAAGGCCCTGACCGGAACCGACCCCGACCGGTTCGCCGAGGAGAAAGCCCGAGGCCTGACCATCGACCTGGGTTTTGCCGCCACCACCCTGCCCTCGGGGACCGCACTGTCATTGGTCGACGTCCCTGGCCATGTGCGGTTTCTCAAGAACATGCTGGCCGGGGTAGGTGCCGTCGACGCCTGCCTGTTCGTGGTGGCGGCTACCGAGGGCTGGAAGCCCCAGTCCGAAGAGCACCTCCGAATCCTCGAGTTGCTTGATATCGCCCACGGCGTGATCGCCCTCACCAAGGTGGGGCCGGCCGACGACGACCTGGTGGACCTGGCCCGCCTGGAGATCGCCGAGAAGGTGGAGGGAACGTTCTTGGACGGCGCCCCGGTGGTGACAACCGATGCACCCACCGGGGTGGGAATCGACGAGTTACGGGCCGCGCTGGACAACTTGGTGGCCGCCACGCCGACCGCAGTCGACCACGGTCGGCCCCGACTTTGGATTGACCGGACCTTCTCGGCCCGGGGTGCCGGCACCGTGGTGACCGGTACGTTGTCCGGCGGTGTACTGCGGGTCGATGACGAACTGGCCATCCACCCGACTGGCACCGCCGTGCGTGTGCGGTCGCTGGAGAACCACCACGCCGGACACCGTGAACTACCACCGGGCAGCCGATGCGCTGTGAACCTGGTCGGCGCCGCCCACGACGAGATCGCGCGCGGCAACGTACTAGTCCGGACCGACCAGTGGCACCACACCACGATGTTCGATGCCTCGCTACGAGTACTGGACCAGCTGGACCATCCTGTGTCCCGCCGAGGCGCCCACGTCGTCTACCTCGGTTCCGGCGAGCATCCGGTTCGGATGCGCATCCTCGGTCCCAACGCACTGGAGCCCGGAGCCGAGGGATCGGTGAGGATTTACCTGCCACGGCCGCTACCCCTACTCCCTGGTGACCGGTTCGTACTGCGCGAGTCGGGACGATCCGAGACGGTTGGCGGAGGCGAGGTACTCGACGTCGACCCAACGGAGAAGGCCTCGACGGCCCGACCCGACCGGTCGATGGACCGGATGATCCGGGAACGGGGCTGGGTGGATGCCGACGAGCTGGAACGCCTGACCGGTAAACGCCGGGAACCCGACGTGGACCACTGGGTAGTCGACCCCGAGGTGCTACATGAGGTACTGGAACGGCTGCGGACCAGGCTCGAGACCGCTGGTCCGATGGGCCTGGAGTTGGCCGGCCTGGAACCGTTCGAACGGGCCGTCACCACGCTGCTGGGCGATGCAGTGGTCGAAGCGGGCAGGTTGGTTCCGATGGGAGCGGTCGACCCGTTGGCTGACCACCCGTTCGTGGCCGCTTTGGCTTCCTCACCGTTCGTGCCACCGGCTCCTGACGACGTCGATAGGGGCGAACTGCGTGAGCTGGTCCGGCGGGGTGACGTCGTCGAGGTGGAGGGGATCTTCTACGCCGCGTCGGCTATCGAGGAGGCAGCCCGGTTGGCAGCCCGGCTACTGGACAATGACCCCGAGGGCTTCACCGTCTCGGCGTTCCGGGAGGCGGCTGGCAATACCCGCAAGCACGCCATGCCACTGCTCTCACATCTGGACGGCACCGGTGTGACCCGACGCCGCGACGACGTACGGATCGCCGGCCCGCGCCTCCCAAATATCTGACGAAAACCGTGGGCCAGGCCTACAGATGGTCGGTCGGCCCCTCAGGCTCCAATCATGACGCGGCGTTCAGACTCGTTGGTCCCACCCCAGATCCCATGGAACTCGCCACCGTCCACGGCGAACTCGAGACACCGACCGACCACGACGCACTGATCGCAAATGGCCTTGGCCCGGAGTTCCCGGGCACGTTTCTCGTCCCAGCGCTCGCTTCCTCCGGGCGGGTAGAACACCGCAGCCTGTGGGCCCCGGCACGCTGCCTTCACCTGCCACTCCCGGAAATTGCCGGCACCCGGCATCCGCACACCCCCTGTGGTCGCTCGACCCCATCGTCTGGGTCGCAGGCTCCGAACCTATGGCCCTTGTACCGGCCGGTACAAGGGCACATTCGGATAGCAGGTCTCCCGCGTCAGAACGGGAGCAGATCAGCGTCGACGATAATCACGGGCCCCGCCCTCTGTGGGCTCGACCTCCAGCCATAGGCCGTCGATGCCGGTCACCCGAATCGGACCACCGGGCTCTATCGGGGTGGCCCGGTTGGTGGTGGCACGCCAGACGGCGTCACGCACCCGGACCGTGCCGTTCGGCGAGAGGTCGTCCTCAGCGATCCCCTCCTCGCCGATCATCCACTCCCGGCCGATAGTCGGCGTGGAGAAGCGGGTCCGGACCATGGCCGGCATCCCACCGACCACACCAGCCACGGTGCCGAGCACGCCGACGGTCAAAGTGATCCACGAGAACGACTGCCCCTCGAACAGAAACACCGACCCAACGACCAGGGAGATCGTTCCAATGATCGACCACAGGCGGGGGATGCCCGCCTGAACGTCGATGGCGAAGCCCACGAAGGCAAAGACCAGCACGCCGACCGCCCAACCTCGGGCTGGTAGGACCCCCAGGCCGTAGGTAGCCAGCAGGAAGCAGCCGGCGCCGATGACCCCGGCGATGCCCACGCCTGCGGTGTACAACTCGAAGACCAACAGGCCCATGCCAATCAGCAGCAGCAGGTAGGCCACTGCGGGGCTGGCCACCGTATGGAAGAACTGGTCCACCACGTCCAGTTGGCGGAAACGGGTCGGGGTGACCGGTTGGATGGTGGGACCGTTGTCGCCGTCCACCGTCCGAACCTCAAAGCCCGGTACGCCGACCAGGTGCTCGAGGAGGACGGGCGCTGAGCGGGCAAGACCGCGTTCGATGGCCTCGTCGTAGCCGACGGCCCGGCCTACCAGATCGGTGTCGACAGGCAGCCCGAACGGCAGGCCGAAGCGTTCGCCCAGCACCGAGTCACCCAATGCTCCCAAGTTTGCACCGGGGGCTATACCCACATCGTCGCCAAGCGCCACGAGGCGAGCCATGGGCCCGATGACCTCGGCACCCGATGGCCCCACCCAGAACGAG
>Ga0315318_10000108_pt1 | contig 31793 bp, 35 predicted proteins | sample M1200m3416metaG_FD_203703 | JGI IMG/M metagenome (GOLD analysis project Ga0315318, IMG submission 203703) | Ammonia-oxidizing marine archaeal communities from Monterey Bay, California, United States - M1 200m 3416 | ecosystem: Environmental > Aquatic > Marine > Coastal | place: USA: California... | reverse complement strand
GCTCTGCCAACCCTCCGTAAATGATCCTACCGTTACTTTCTATGCCTCTCCGTCACCCGATAGCATCAGATGTTAGGAGAGGTGGCTGAGTCAGGTTGAAGGCGCTCCCCTGCTAAGGGAGTAAGGGCTTAATAGCTCTTCGAGGGTTCGAATCCCTCCCTCTCCGCAAAAATTTAAGACGGTGGAAGTGAACGGAAAAGTAATGTTGACCGTACACTCCTGCAGAAGCGCCTGTAGCTCAGCTGGATAGAGCGTCTGATTACGGATCAGAAGGTCGGGGGTTCGAATCCCTCCAGGCGCGCTACTTTCATCAAAATTTTTATACTTCTTTCGATATTAAATTCTGGGCATAGAAGTCAAGCATGTCTTTTTTAAATATTTCTGGTTGGTCTCCTATTCCTCCTAGATCCGCTCCCAACCGGCCATAACCTTGTTTCATTGCATGAACGAAAATGTTGTAATCAACTAAATCTGGATTTGCTTGTTGTGTTTGTGGATCAATCATCGCTCCATCATCTTCAAGGAATGTGATTGGTGCTTCTGGTGCTACCCGAGCAGTTGGGATTGTGTGTACAGGTTCATGACGGTCGAAACTGTGATGGGCACCGTCAACAACACTCATAGTAGCTTTTCCACCATTTTCGTTGATGGCTTCTATCTGAGTTTCGATTTGTTTTATCGAAACCCAGTTGTCTATCTCCCCAACAATTGCTCGAACTTGTGTTGTTCCGGTTTGCGAATTTTTAAATTGATGCCCACACCATGGGTAAACCGAATAAATAGCTGCAAAACCTTTATTTGAACCAATTATAGGATCGGCGAAATTTCGCATAGAAGCCATCAGAACCGCTGAGCCACCTCGACTATGACCTTGAGCAGCAATTTTTTCTGCATCTATTAAAGGATGCTCACATAATGTTTGATAAGTGGCTAGAAGGTCATATCCGGATGCTGCGAAACTATATTGTGTCTGATTTTCAACCGTTGACTCAACAGATCTAGCCCCAAATGGATCTAAAAGAAAAACTGCGTACCCCTCATCAACAAGTACTTCAGCATGCGCTTTATGATTGGGTCCTACCCCTAAACTCCCTGGAACGATTATTACCAACGGAAGCGGTTTGTTTGTTTCGGGAATAAAGAGTTTCCCATCGATTGTTACCGTTTCACAATTTTCACTATCTGAGATTACTTGGTAGTAATTTTTTGGATTTCGACTTAATATTTCTACGTTCTCACCAATAACACCCGCATAATTAACTTCTTGTTCCATCCAACGTTCTTCTTGTTCCATTAGTTGCTCCTAAAAACAAATCTTTTTGTTATCAACGTTCATCATCCCCAGCTCGATATTTATGAGTTAACTCATTTAACTGTGTTACCACTTCTTCTGAAAGCGGTTTAGCAGCAGCTGCTATTGCATCATCGAGTTGTGTTGGGTTGGTAGCTCCGACAATGGGTGACGTAACGAATGGTTTAGAAAGAACCCATGCAACTGCTAATTGAGCCATGGAGATACCTTCGTTTTCTGCAATTGGTTTAATTTGTTCAACTGTGTCATGAAACTCGTCTCGCCAATATCTTTCTCTGTAACGTTCCCCTTGTTCGCTTTCTAAAGCGAACCTTGATCCTGCTCTTGGAGTGCTTCTTTCGTGCTGTCCTGTTAGAAGCCCTCCGGCTAAAGGGTTATACGGTATTACTCCTATCCGGTCGTGTTCGCATAATGGAAACAGTTCTCTTTCCATTTGTCGGAACAAAAGGTTGTAACGGGGTTGAACGGATTCAAATCTTTCTAAATTAAGCGTTTCGCTTCTACCTATTGACCGGGCGAGCAGCCAAGCAGGGTAATTCGAACAACCCAAGTAACGCACTTTGCCCATTTTGACTAAGTCATCCAAAGCTCCAATTGTTTCATCTATTGGGGTTTGATAATCAGGGAAATGGACTTGATACAAATCAATAAAATCTGTTTGAAGTCTTTCAAGCGAAGCGTCAACTGCATCAAAAATGTGCCTTCTGCTTGAACCTCTTTGCCAGGGTAAAGAACCCATCGGTGCCCAAAACTTCGTGGCTAAAACAATTTCTTCTCGTTTCCCTTTAAGCCACTTTCCAATGATTCTCTCTGTGTCGCCTATAGTTTCTTTTCCTGAAGCTGGGTACATATCAGCTGTATCAATGAAAGTAATACCTTGGTCTTGCGCTTTATCAAGAATTGCATGCGATGTTTTCTCGTCGCATTGGTTTCCAAATGTCATAGTCCCTAAACAAATCTTTGAGACGTTTAATCCTGTTCTTCCTAACTGTGAATGTTCCATTTAAAACACGGTACTAGCGACTTTGTTTTTTAATAAACAAATCTCACTTAGAACACTTCGTAAACTGTGTTTATAGAAAATCTTCCAGGTAAAAATATGAATGTAGACCAAAAATTAGTTGATTTCGCTGTATCAATAGCTAAAGAAGCGGGCGAGTTAACACTTTCACTTTTCAACGACTTAAATCTAGAAATAATTAAAAAATCAGATGGTTCGCCTGTTACTGAAGCTGATCGAGGCGCTGAACGTTTACTTAGACAAAGAATCTCAGATTCTTTTCCTGAGGATTCAATCATCGGAGAGGAAGAAGAAAATGTCCTTGGCTCTTCGGGTCGAACATGGATTTTGGATCCAATAGATGGAACTCAGTCTTTTATTAATGGTGTTCCTTTATTCGCTAATCTTGTTGCTTTTGAAGATGAGCATGGTTCTGCAGTGGGGGTCATAAATCTTCCCGCTATTAATGAGTGCATTTGGGCGGGAAGAGGTTTGGGTTGTTTCGCTGATGGTGAAAAAGCACATGTTTCAAACATTGAAACGCTTGATGGTTGTTGTGTAGTTACGAGTGGTGTTGATTATTGGAATTCTTTATCTTTTTTCGAATCGTTATCAAAATCTGAAACCACTATTAGAACGTGGGGAGATGCTTACGGTTATGCCTTAGTAGCAACTGGTCGTGTTGATGCCATGGTTGATCCAATTGTTAATCCGTGGGATGTCGCTCCAATGCTGACAATTATTCCTGAGGCGGGAGGTGTTTTTACCGATTTTAAAAATATTAAAACTGCTAATGGAGGAAATGCGTTGGCCTCAAATCCGGCACTTCACACCCTTTTAATTGATTTAGTTACCGATTAAGTACGTACGGGTCATTTGGGGGTCTACCTATTCCCCTATCGCAAGTTATTCCTGCTTCAGGCGCAGCTTCCCCGTCTATAAAAAAATCAACAAACTTGTTCAGTCGAGGATCGTTTGCCGTTTCTACCTCTAATCGTCTACCCCATGAGGTTGCTACTATTGGAGACATTTGCTCAGAGTGTGGTGAAAGTAAAATTTTTGGTTTGCCTGAAAGCATTGTTGTCAGTTTTATAATTTCTTCTTTTTGAATTTCTGGTTTATAAGTGACCCATACAGCTCCATGTTCCAGAGCATGAACTGCAGCTTCATCTAATAATTCGACTTTATAAATTCCACATGTGTGCCATATCCCTAAATGATCTCCTCCAACAGGAGGAGTAGTTGGATAATCAACATTTTCATCAGTGTGCTCACGTGAAGTTATTACTAAATATTCAACTTCTTCCAACATTTCCTCTGTCGAAATTTCTATAGGTTCATTTTTTTCACTGCTACAAGAAATAAGTGCAATCGAAAAAATTATCCCTAATAAGACCGTAGCTCTAAATTGTTTTTTGATTCTGTTCATAATTTTCTTCTAAACCGTTGTTTTATCGCCTTCAAAAATTTCCACAGCAATACTTCTTTTAGTTAATTCAGAAAGAAACTCAGATGGTTCTACTGTTAATGCAAGTGTAGACATGTGATTCAAATTAATTTTTTGTTTTAAAAGATACTCTGTGGTTAAGGCTGTAACAGACGCTGCAGCTAAAGCTGGGTGTTCAGAAACTCCTAAAACAATATTTTCTTGAACACCATTTTTACTTCCTCTTAATTCAACTCTTATTGCTCCGATTCCTCCTTCATCGTGAGGTGGAGTAAGCATTGGAAAAAAAGCTGTAACTCTATCTCTTCGTGTCGCTGCCATTTTTGCTGAAATTCTCGACACTTCTGGAAAAGCGTTATGTAAAAGTATTGGATCCGAAAGTGCAGCATGATAACAATCTTGAGGTCCTACGGGTTCTGGAAACCATAAAAGCTCTCGACCAGACCCTCCTAATCTTTTATTCCATTTGTCTTCACGCCAACCAAAAGACATCCTGCTTAATGCACGATGGTGAACTAAAGCACATGCTGGACCACCAGTACCCATTTTAGAAACATGAATTTCTTCAATTTGTTCTAATAAAGTTTTACCGTAAGCACACAAAACGCAACTTAAACCTGGTGCGAATCCTGTCCCTACTACGACAGGAACTCCAAGCTCGAAAGCTTCTTTTTCTAGATTTAGTATCGAAACTGTTTCAGATAAACCATCTGAAACAACAACTGTTGGGCGCCGTAAACTAATTGCTTTTTTAACCGCTTCTAGTTGTGTACCTCTAGGTGATGCCACTACTACTACATCTGCATCCATATTTTGAGGAAATGGAAAATGCTCTACTTCAACACGACTACCAAGAGTCTTTGAAGCTACTCCTAATTTCTCTGGTTCGATGTCTCTAAGAAGTATTTTGTCAACAGCATTTGATGATAAAAGTTGTTGAGCAACTTTAGTTCCTACAGCTCCAGCTCCTATAACAAGTGCGCGCACTAGTTATTACCAAAGTTAGAAATTTTTTTCCATCCACCTGTTCTTTTTTCAACACCAGGTTCTTTCTGAAAACTAAGGGCACCAGCAACTGCAGCTGCAGTCATAATTGCGGCTAAAGCTCGTCTTAATTTATTCATAACGTGGGCCCAGCTGGAATTGAACCAGCGACCTCACCCTTATCAGGGGTGCGCTCTAACCGGACTGAGCTATGGGCCCGTACATTAACTGTAAATCTTAAGTGTTTAACTTTAAGAGCTAAAAACTATGTTACGTATTATGTTGGTGGATTTTTTCTTTCTTCGTAAATATTGTCATCCGATATGAGTTTTCTTTTACGAACTGCAGTTTCTTCTTCAATCATTGTGAATCTAACTCCACCAGTAAGATCGCTAATCAAATTGAATAGAACAACCAGAACAACTGTTATAGCTGTACCGCCAACTACCAAAATAAGCCCACCTAAAAAGAAGATCCTTAATATTTGTTCAGAATCAAATTCAAACACTTCAAGTGCAAATAGATCCTCAATAAAAGACTCGACTTTTTGTATTGTTCCAGCATCTTCAGCGGTGTTCCATAAAATTCTTATAGCTATCGTGGATAGCCCCCAAACACACGTATAAAAAATCAATCCAACTTTTAATGCAGACCAGGGTTCAATATGGCGTAAAACTCTTCTTACTTTTCTAACCCTGTAACCAGATTTGTTTTCCTTCGACTTGGCTCCTTTTCCCATGACCGAAGTCCATAATTTTGATTTGTTGCGTAAAGATGCTTTTTCAGAAACCCACATTATTTCTTCTGACTCTTTTACTACCGAAGATTCTCTGGTTTTTTCTGATTCATCAGATTTCCCAATTAGTTTTTTTAATCGGGTGGTCATGGTTATAGCAGGAAAATTTTGACTTTCAGTTTTATCGAAAAAATCGTTTTCTTTTTCACTCACGATTACAGTTTAGAAGTCCGACGGCGGCCAAACTTGTCGCGTTAAACATAAACAAGTTTTTGTTCATATTTTAAACTTCAGAATCCGTTGGGGCAGGTGAGACTGCCGTTATTACCTCACCCTCTTCAGGTGCCATTACTCTTACTCCTGTAGCGTCTCTGCCTTGAATAGAAATTTCCGAAACTGCTAGTCGTATAATTTTTCCACTTGATGTAACAGCAAGAATATCATCACCATCTTTTACGATTAAAGATCCAGCTACAACTCCTCTGTTTTCGGTGGTTTTAATTCCTCTAACACCCAGACCACCTCTTCCTTTTGTAGAAAATTCTTCAATCTCAGTGCGTTTTCCATATCCTTGTGTTGTTAAATGCAATAACATTGATCCTTCTTTAGACACAGCACAAGAAACAAGATGATCATCTGCTCTAAATTTCATTCCATTAACTCCTGCTGCAGTTCTACCCATGGATCTGATCTTTTCTTCGTCAACTCTTAACGTTTGACCTAAAGAGGAAACTAAAAAAATATGATCTGAACCGTTAGTGGGTACAACACTTACTAATTCATCACCCTCGTTTAGTTTTATAGCGATAAGACCTGCTTTTAAAGAAGAGTCATAGGCAGTAAATAATGTTTTCTTTACTCGGCCGTTTTTCGTGGCGAAAAATAAGAATCTGTTCGTTTCATAGTCTCTTGTATCAACAACTGCTTGGATTTTTTCTTCAGGATGAAGCGGTAATAAATTTACAATTGACGTTCCTCTTGCAGTGCGACTAGCAGATGGAATTTCATGTGCTTTTAATCTATAAACCTTGCCTTTGTTAGAAAAAAACAGTAAATAAGCGTGGGCTGTTGTGTGGATCATATGAGACAAAGCATCTTCGTCTTTTAGCTTCGCTCCAGTTACTCCCTTTCCTCCGCGGCCTTGAGAGTTAAAATCAGATAGGGCCATTGTTTTCACATAGCCGGCTGATGTCATAGCAAAAATCAGCTCTTCGTCATCGATGAGGTCTTCAATATCTAATTCTCCAGGATCAGGTATGAATTCAGTTCTGCGTGGCGTTGAAAATTTTTCTTTCCACTCAAGTAGTTCTTCTTTTATCACACCTTTAATTTTCGCTTCGTCTGAAAGAATTGATTCCAAATCAGCGATTATTAAAGCTAATTCTTTCATTCTCTCTTGCAGCGTACTTTTACCAAGTCTAGTAAGTCTTACTAGTTGCATATCTAAAATATGATTTGATTGAATTTCAGTAAAACCATACTCATCAGCCATTAAACCTTCTCTTGCCTCAGAACGATCTGCTGATCCGCGAATCAAGGCAATCACATCATCTATTCGTTCTAATGCTTTAATTAGACCTTCAGTAATATGAGCTTCGTCTTGTGCTTTTGAGAGACGGTGTTCACTTCTTCTTCTTATAACAACAACCTGATGGTCGATATAAGCCTGTAAAATCTCGCAAAGGTTAAGTGTTCTAGGAACCCCGTCGACTAAAGCTACAGCGTTTACAGAAAATGTTGTTTGTAATGGAGTCCGCTTGTACAAATTGTTAAGTATCACTAAAGCTGGTGCGTCTTTTTTAAGAGTAATAACAATACGAACTATACCTTTTGCAGATTCATCATTAATATCTGCGATTCCTTCTATCTCTCGTGCATCAACAAGGTCTCTTATCTTTGACATTATTAAATTAGGACTAGCTTGATATGGAAGTTCACTCACAACAATACGATTGGTTTTCCCGTTTTCTTCAATGTCGGTTCTAGCTCTCATTCGAATTGATCCACGTCCAGTTGAATATGCGTCTTTAATCCCACTCTTACCGAGTATTAAAGCACCTGTTGGAAAATCTGGTCCTGGAATAATTTCAATTAATTCGTTTATGGTCGCTTCAGGATTATCAAGAAGGTGAACAGTTGCGTCTATACATTCTCTCAGGTTGTGTGTGGGAATGTTGGTTGCCATACCAACTGCAATTCCTTGACAACCATTAATTAAAAGATTAGGAATTCTTGCAGGTAAAACTTCTGGTTCTCTGAACTCACCAGAGTAATTATCAACGAAATCAATAGTGTTTTCATCAATTCCATCGAGTAGTGACATTGCTCTTTGGTCAAGTCTGCATTCTGTGTATCTCGGAGCAGCAGGAGAATCGTCTGGAGAATAACCAAAATTACCCTTTGCTTCAATTAAAGGGTCTCTAAGACTAAATGATTGTCCCATTCTTACTAAAGAGGCATATATGGCTTGATCTCCATGTGGGTGATATTTACCCATTACTTCACCAACTACACGAGCGCACTTTATTGTTGGTCGATCAGGTCTTGCTCCAAGGTCATACATACCCCAAAGAATTCTTCTATGGACAGGTTTTAACCCATCTCTAGCATCAGGCAAAGCACGCGAAACAATTACAGACATTGCATAATCAAGAAAGGATTGCTCCATCTCTTCTTGAATTGCAATTGGTTGAATTGAGCCAACTGAAGGCACTTCGTCTACAACTTCACCTGTACCTGAATCATTGGTTTCGTCAGACATTAGATATCAAGAAAACGAACATCGCGAGCATTTGTTTGTATAAACCTTTTTCGACTATCAACGTCTTCTCCCATTAGTGTTGAAAAAACTTCATCTGCAACAGCTCCCATTTCAACTGTTACTTGTAAAAGGCTTCTTCTCGTGGGATCCATTGTTGTATCCCAAAGCTCATCGAAGTCCATTTCTCCTAAACCTTTTAAGCGCTGAAATTCTTTTTTGTGATCAGGTTTTTCGTTTAAAAAATTTGTTTTAGCATTTTCATCTTTTAAATAAATTTTTTCTTTACCTACAACTGTTGAAAATAAGGGTGGTTGAGCAATAAATATGTGTCCAGCATCAACTAACGGTTTCATTTTTCGGTAAAAGAAAGTTAAAAGAAGGGTTCTTATGTGGCTTCCATCAACATCTGCGTCACAAAGAAGAATAACTTTGTGATAACGGATTTTTCCCAAATCAAACTCGTCATCACCAAAACCTGCACCCAATGCTTGAATCATTGTTTGAATTTCTGAATTTTGTAACATTCGATCAGCACGTGCTCTCTCAACGTTCAATATTTTTCCTCTAAGTGGCAAAATCGCCATTGTTCTTGGATCTCGGGCCTGAATAGCAGAACCGCCTGCAGAATCTCCTTCGACGATAAACAATTCTGATTCCCTAGGGTCCCGAGAAGAACAGTCTTTTAATTTTTCAGGCATTCCAGCTCCGTCTAACGCTGATTTACGTCTTGCGGAACGTCGTGCATCCTGAGCTGCTAAACGCGCACGTTGCGCATTAATTGCTTTTTGTAAAATAATTTTTGCTTCTGCTGGATGTTCTTCAAGCCAATCTGAAAGTTTTTCATTTGTAGTTTTTTGGACTAGTGAACGAATATCTACATTTCCTAACTTAGATTTTGTTTGACCTTCAAACTGTGGCTCTCCTAAACGAACACTAATAATTGCAGTGAGCCCTTCTCTTATGTCTTCACCTTGTAAATTGTCATCTTTATCTTTTATTAATCCCCTCTTTTTTGCGTGTTTGTTCATAACACCGGTTAATGCTGTTCTGAATCCTTCTTCATGCATTCCACCTTCAATTGTGTTAATTCCATTAGCAAAAGAATGGAGTCCGTCTGTGTTAAACCCTGTATTCCATTGAAATGCAATTTCAACTTCTTGTTCTTTTTCCTGTGCTTCAAAAAAACCAACTTTTGCAAAAAGTGATTCTTTACTTGCGTTTACATGTTCGACGAAATCTTTAATTCCACCGTCATATTTATAAACAACTTCGTCTTTATTTATCGCATCTTCTCGTAGGTCAGAAAAACTTATTTGTAAACTTTTGTTTAAAAACGCCATCATTTGAAATCTCTCTAAAAGGGTTTGTGCGCGAAAGTTAACCTCTTCAAATATCTCAGAATCAGGCCAGAACCTTACCGTTGTTCCAGTTCTACTATTTGGAGATTCACCTGTTTCATGAAGTTTAGTTTCTAAATTTCCACCTGAAGAAAACTCCATATAGTACCGTTTTTCGTCTCGGTAAATTTCAACTTCTACTTTTAAAGAAAGAGCGTTTACCACAGAAATTCCGACACCATGAAGACCCCCAGAAACCTTATAACCGGCACCGCCAAATTTTCCTCCGGCATGAAGCTTTGTGAAGACAACTTCAGCAGCAGACATGTTTTCTTCTTGGTGGTGTTTTCCTACAGGAATACCCCGTCCATTATCACTAACTTGACAGCCACCGTCAGGCAATATAGTCACAATAATTTCTGAACAATGGCCCGCCATTGCTTCGTCCACCGAGTTGTCTACTACTTCCCAAACTAGATGATGAAGTCCTGAAGGACCAGTTGACCCTATGTACATTCCAGGGCGTTTACGAACCGCTTCTAAACCCTCTAAAACTGTTATTTGAGATGCATTGTAAGCATTTTCAGTTTTGCTCATTTAATACCATTTTCGACAGCAGTTTTTACTTGGCAAATAATGCAAGTTTTAATATAAAACCGCAGGTCAGAGGGTAATAACACAACCTGTTCATCATAGCATTTATATGCCGTTTTGGGGTGACAAAAAGATAGCAAAAAAGCTTTAATTAAGGTTTTAAATTAATTATTTAGGTGTTGTTCTAACTCTAATTGCGGTTATTTTTTCCTCGCCAATGAGTCTTGTAATTTTATCCAAAAGTTGACTTTCCAACCAGCTTATTTGACTTGCCCAAACTGGATCATCTACACGAACAATAAGCTCGGAACCACTAACTGCAACAGCAGAAATCTTTGCTGCCAGGTCACTTCCAACAATTTCTTCCCATTGGTCAATAATAGAAGTAACAACCGTGATGTCTGGTGTTCCGAAATCTTTTAGCAGTTGTTCTAAAACAGAACGCAAATGAACCGGTTCTTTACTCACTGCTTTTAATTATTCCTTCGACCACGTGATATTTATAATCGGGTTTTACTCCAGTTGGCAACTCCCCTGTTGTGGTTAAAACTGCTTGTTTTTTAGGAAGCAAATCGATAAGAGTCTGACACCTTGTGTCATCAAGTTCTGAAAAAACATCATCTAAAAGAACAATTGGTTCACTTCCTGTTGTTTTTTTAACAATTTCATGACCCGCGAGACGTAAACCTAAAGCTAAAGACCGTTGTTCTCCTTGGGATGAGTGGTTCCTAGATAATAAATTGTTTACTTTTATTCCAATTTCGTCTCTGTGTGGGCCGATTGTGGTTGTTCCTCTCCTTATATCTATTTGCCTTTCACTTTGTAGTGTTTCAAACAATCGCTCTTTTTCCCAAAGTTGTTCATATTGAAATGAAACACTGTCTTGATTTTTTGTAAATTTTTTTAATATGTTTTCAATTTCAGGTTTGAGATTTTCTAAAAGATTTATTCTTTCTTCTGCAAGTTGTTCGCCACTTTCAGCAAATTTTTCATCCCAAACATTAAGGGTGGTTTTAATTTCAGTGGTTAATTTTCCTTTAGCTTGTTTTAATAATGTGTTTCGTTGTTTTAAACATTTTTCAAAATTTGTTTTAATTAACTGGTTTTTTGTATGTAAATCAAAAAGTAATTCATCTAAATAATTTCTTCTTTCGCTTGGGCTACCTTTTATTAATGAAAGATCTTCTGGTCCAAAAATTGTTGTTTTAATTTTTTCTTGGAGTTCTTTCTTCTTGTTTACTTTTTTTCCATTAATTTGAAGTTGGTTTCTTCCAAAATTATTTAATTCAACTTCTAACATGGTTTTTCTTTTGTTTTGTAAAATTTCAGCTCTTAATATTGCTTTTTCTTTGTTTTGCAAAATTAATGCTTCGTTTGGTGCGCCACGAAAAGATTTTCCTTTAGAAAACCATGCAATTGCTTCAAGTAGGTTTGTTTTTCCGTTTCCGTTGTCTCCGGTTATAAGTGTTATTCCTTCATTAAACACAAGTTGAGCTGTTTCATAGTTTCTAAAATTTGTTAGCCACAATTGGCTCAAAAACATTTTTAAGAAACTCTTACTGGCATCAACAAATATAAAAACGTTTCTTCGTCTAATCCTTTTAAAATTGCTGGTTTTAAAGCATCGGTTGTTTCTAAAGTAACTTCTTCTGTTGAAATAACTTCTAATCCATCTATTAAATAATCTGGGTTAAAAGCTACTGTGATTTCTTCACCAGAATAATTGCCTTCAATTGTTTCTGTGGCTTGTCCTATGTCTTGTTCTATGGCTAATAGTTCTATTTTTTTATCAGTCATAATTAATCGAATTGGAGTCGCTTCTCGTGCAAGAAGTTTTACTCTTTGTAATGCTGAAAGTGTTTCTTCTCTATTAATTACAAGTTTGTTTTTGTTTTTTTCTGGTATTAACCCCTTGTAATTAGGAAACTCTCCTTCTATTAATCGTGTAACGATACTTGTGTTTCCGATTTTAAATACTGCTTCTTTTTCTCCTAAAACAACAGTTAGTTCTTTATCTTCGTTAAGAACTCTTTTAACTACATCTAACGCTCTTGATGGTACTAATACAATTTCGTCTCTACTAAGAATTTCTGTTCCAGGGATGTCTCTTATGGCCATACGATATGAATCTGTTGCGACCAATCTAAGTCCGTCTTGTTCAGCCGCTAATAAAACTCCTGTTAAAATTGGTCTTGCATCATCCATGCTGGCAGCTTTAACAACCTGTTCAAAAGCATTAGCTAAGCTTTGGGTGTCAAGCTTTGCTTCGTTTCCTCCAGGTTCTTCAAATTTTGGAAATTCATCAACAGGTAATGTTCTTAGATTAAATTCAGATTTTCCACTGGTTATTTGTATTTCTTCTTCTTTTGTTTCAAAAGAAATTTGACCATCATCTAAAACCCTACTTATATCAGCAAGTAGCGCTCCTGGAATTACAGCTTTCCCGTCTTTTTCACCACCTACTTGTAATTCAATACGAATTGTTAAATCTAAATCACTTCCCAAAACAACAAGTTTGTCTTTTTTTAATTCCATACAAAGCCCAGATAAAACTGGATTTGTTCCACTTCTGTTTGGTGTTGCTTTTTTTGCTAAAGAAATTGTTTTTTCTAAAACTTCTTTTTCACATTTAAATTTCATTTATAACTTCTTTGTTTTTTCTTAACTTAGTAGATGTAATAGGTCTTGTGAATTGTGGATAAGGGTTTATTTTTGCAGGTCAGCGTGTGTTTTACAATCCACGGTAAATACACAGCTGTCCACAACAAAAACAATTTAAAAAAAGCCTTGTGGAAAAGTTATTTGTTATCACGCAAAGCTGAAATCAAAGAGGTTACCTGATCATAGATTTCTCTTCTTTCTGCCATTAATCCTTTAATTTTTTCAACAGCATGAATAACGGTTGTATGATCACGCCCACCAAATTCTCTTGCAATTCCTGGATAGCTTAAATCAGTTAATTCGCGAAAAATGTACATAGCAACTTGTCTTGCTGTTACAAGTGGTCGTCTTCTACTTCCTCCAATTAATTCATCTTTTGAAAAGCCATACATTTCTGTTGTTTGTTCAAAAATTAACTCTGGTGTAATTGGTCGTGGAGCATTTGAGCTAATCAGGTCACCTAGAACAGTTATTGCAAGAGCTTTAGTGCAGGGTTCATGGTTTAAGTTTGCATATGCAGAAACCCGTGTAAGAGCACCTTCTAATTCTCTAATGTTTTCTGTAATGTTTTCTGCAATGAATTGTAAAACTTCATCAGGAACAACTATTCCCCCAGGGTTCTCTTCTGCTTTTTTACTTAAAATAGCTAACCGTGTTTCTAAGTCTGGCGCTTGAATATCTGTAACAAGCCCCATTTTAAAACGGCTACGCAACCTGTCTTCTAGTGTTGGAATTGAATCGGGTGGCCGATCACTTGATAGAACAATTTGTCCACCAGCCTGTTGAATCGTGTTAAACGTATGAAAAAATTCTTCTTGAAGACCTTCTTTTCCTTCCATAAATTGAATGTCATCTACAAGTAAGACATCAATTTCACGAAAATGTTGTTTAAATTCTGGCAGGGTTTTGTTTCTAATAGCTTCGACGAAACGATTCATAAAAGTTTCACTTGACACGTAGCGAACTTCATGGTTTTTGTAATGATCTGCCACATAATTTCCAACCGCTTGTAAAAGATGTGTTTTACCAAGACCAGCATCACCATAAATAAACAAAGGATTATAAGAACGTCCAGGGGTTTCAGCTACCGCTAAAGCTGCGGCGTGCGCAAACCTGTTCGACGAACCTATAACAAAATCATTGAAGGTGTATTTAAAAGTTTTTGTTCCTGCGGTGTTTGTTTCATTTTCTTGACTTAAAGAAACATCATTAAGAAGTTTGGTGTCCTCTTTTTCTTTTATAGTTGTAGGTATTAAATTATTTTCAAACTCTTCAATTTTTTGTAATACAAATCCCTCTTCAGATTCTTCAGTTTTATTACCATCTTCTAAGTGTTGAGAAAGGGGCTCGGTTACAACATTGACAGCAATATTAAATTGATCATCGCTTATTTCAGAAAGTGTTTCTGAAACTAGTTTTTTATATCTTCCTTCGATTCGATCTCTAACCACAGTGCTTGGAACTTGAAGAACAAGGTAATCATTTTTTATTTCAACTGGTATTACAGAGCTAAATGTAACTTGCCAAACAACTTCAGATACTTGAGATTTGATTGCTGTAGCGCAAGATTCCCATAAAAATGTTGCATTTTCTTCGATAATTTCTTCCAAAACTTCTCCTCTTTATTATCCACAGGTGTGGATTCTTGTGTGGAAAGAAATATAAAAAATTGCAATTTCTAAAAACATTTTCTTTCGCGTTACTAAGTCGAGAAACGTAGCATTAGTTAGGCCCTTGTAAGCAAAGCGGGCGTTTAATTTATGTTTCGTGTGCTGTTTTAAATTTGATTATTTCCTGTGTATAAATGCCATTATTTTTACACAGCTCATTTTTACATGTGTATTAATTAACTATTCGGTTGGTGTCTCGTGTGCTCTGACATACGATCAATAGTTGTACTGTTTATTAAACGCTAGATAGACAGTTATTGCTAAAAAAATAAAAGATTTTTATTTGTTACAACTTGCATATTTTTCTACTAAATGTGGGTTCATACAGGAGTTAAATTTAATGAAAAGAACTTTTCAACCAAATAATCGAAGGAGATCAAGAAAACATGGTTTCCGCCACAGAATGCAAACACGAGCAGGAAGGGCTGTTCTTAAAGCCCGTCGGCAGAAAGGTCGAACTCGGCTTTCAGCTTGATAGGTCGTTTGCACTATAAGCGCGACTTTAACAATCTTCGTGTTAATGGAAAAACAGTAAAACGAGGGTTTTTGAGCGTTGTTTTTAGCCCATCTGAAAGTTTTTCAGGTGGTATTAGAGTCGCATTTGCTGTAGGGCGATCTGTGGGCGGTGCTGTTGTCAGAAATCGTATTAAACGAAGACTTCGAGAGGCTTTTTCACAAATGATTATAAAAAACAAATTAGTTCCAAACGGCGACTATTTAATAAGAGTTTTTCCTGGGGTTAACAATAAAAGTTTTACTTGTTTAGCGGAGAATTTAGAAAAAATTATTGAAGATTTAAGAAAAGATAATGATTAATTTGTTTACTTATTATTCTTACTCAAAAAATCCTGAAACCCAGAACAGAAATTTTGTTATTAAAACACTGGTTTCTACAATTGGTGCGTACCAATCAATTTTTTCGGGGAGACCGAGTACATGCAGGTTTTTTCCTTCATGTTCAAGTTATGCAATTGAATCTTTAGAAAAAAAAGGCTTTTTTAAAGGGTTTTTTCTAACAATTAAAAGAATTTCTAGGTGTAACCCGTGGGGCGGGCATGGGTTAGATCCTGTTCCTGAAAACAAAAGGCGAATAAATGTTTGATTTATTAGCGAATTTATTGTCTTGGTTTTATGACTTTTGGCCTTCATATGGAATGTCTATAACACTTCTAACGCTGTTAATAATGTTGATTCTCACTCCTTTGACATTGAAACAGACTCGTTCAATGATCAAGATTCAACATGTTCAGCCAGAGTTAAAAAAGATTCAAAACAAGTATAAAAACGATAAAGAAAGAATGAACAAGGAGGTTATGGCTTTTTATACAGCTAATAATGTAAATCCTCTTTCAGGTTGCTTACCGCTTTTTGTTCAAGCACCAGTTTTTCTTGTTTTATATAACGTTATTCGTGGATTAACTAGACGTCTTTCTAATATTGGTGAACATACAGGATGGATAACTGGGAGATTTAATCAAGAAATTTCTGTTCCTCCGGATCGCCTAGAAGTTTTTTATCCTGACTATATAGATCATCAAAGTGCTTTATTTAATGATTTAAGTCAAGAGAAAGAAATGGTTTCTTGGGGGGTTGACCTTGCTAGATCAGCGAGCGATGCACTTTCTGACGGTTTTTTTACTTCAGTTCCTTATTTTATTTTAATTTTGTTAGTTTTTGCTTCTTCCTGGTACCAACAAAAACAAATACGGGGAAGAAATCAACAAGCCGCAATTAGTCCTCAACAGCAGATGATTTTCAAAATAATGCCATTTTTCTTGCCTGTTATCTCCTTTAGTTTTGATGCAGCTCTTGTTGTTTATTTTGTTATTTCTAATTTGTACAGAATTATTCAACAGGGGTATATCACTAGAAAGTTTTATGGTGAAAATGCAACTAAAGAAAGCGCTGTAGTAAGCGCACCAACTACCCCATCAGAAAAAATTGAAAAAACTGAGATAAAACAACAGACACAAAAAGAAAAAAAGAAAGGTAAAACATCCACAAATCAGAGTTCTTCCACAGAAGCTAAAAGAAAAAGAACAACTGCCGGAAATATTGAGAACAATTCTCATTTGAGTGAAGAGAAGACTGTTAAATCAAGTAAAAAAGAAAAACGTAAGCAAAAAAGCGATATTGATTCAACTGCTGAAAAACCATTAAATACAGGAAGAATCACACCTTCTGGTACGAATGTGCCCAGAAGTCAGAAAAAACGTAAGAAAAAGAAAAGGAAATAATAATTATGGAGTGGATCGAAACAACGGGGTCCACCGTTGATGAGGCGAAAGATCGAGCATTGGATCGTCTGGGTATTGCAGAAGATGATATGCAGTTCGAGATTATTGAAGAAGGAAGCAATTCTTTGTTCCGTCTAAAAAGAAAAGAAGCTCGGTTACGTGCCAGAGTTAAACCATTAAATACAAAACCTAAATTTGAGCGCCGGCCGCGAAACAAAAAACAAAGTAGGAGCGGAAAGAATAATAACGGTCAAGGGAATATTAAAAATAATAATCCTTCAAAAAATGTAAAAAAGGATAACCCTCGAGAAAGTAATAAAAAAACTGTAAATAATAATAAACCTGATAAGAATGCGACAAACACAAGGAAAAAGCGCGATACTGATATCAAATCCACTAAGAAAGGGAGTTCTAAAACAGATCTCGGAGCTCGTAATAGAAGCGAAGAGACTGTGAATAAAAATAAGATGAATCTTGAAGAACAAGCTGAAATAACAGAAGACTTTGTGTCGGGTCTTCTCGAAAGAATGGATTTACAGGCGCGTGTTGTTAGCTCGATAGAAGATAATCGTGCTATTGTTCAGGCACAAGGATTAAACCTCGGATTGGCTATAGGACCCAGGGGTGAGACGGTTCGTGCAATTACTCAACTTGCACACACGATGATTCAACGTCTTTCAGATGGTGAAGCGGAAGGTAAACTGACTGTAGATATTGGGGGTTACAGGGAGAGACGGAGAACGTTTCTAGCTGAATTTGCCGTAAATCAAGCAAATGAGGTTTTAGAAGACGGAAACCCAATAGCTCTTGACCCTATGAATGCTTCTGATAGAAAAGTAGTTCATGACGCAGTTTCTGACGTAGAGGGTGTTGCAACACGTTCGGAAGGTTCAGATTACGATCGTCATGTCGTAATAACAGTTGATGCAACGTAGCGATATAACGCTTCAAACACTTCTAAAAATTCTTGACTTAGCTGTTTCTGAAGGTTTTTTAACTAGTAATGCTGCTAAAGATGGGATTGATCACAGTAAAGGGTATTTGTTTTCAAAAGAGAATTCTTTTTTTCTTAAAAGCTTCAAAAAAAAAGATTTAGCTATTGATTTAGGCAGTGGAGGCGGTTTACCTGGTCTAGTTTTGGCTACTTTTACTGACTGTTTTTGGTTATTAGTTGATCGCGGTGCAAGAAGGTGTGCTTTTTTAAAAAAAGCTATTTTCGATTTGGATTTAAATGAGAAGGTTGAAGTTGTTGAGTGTTCTGCTGAAGAATTAAGCCAAGGTGATTACAGGGGAAAAGCTAAACTTGTTACAGCTAGAAGCTTTGCCTCCCCGGCGATTACAGCGGAATGCGCGAGTCCATTATTGAGAGAGGATGGTTTATTTATAGTTAGTGAACCACCTCTCAAGAACTCAATTAATAATCAAGATAGATGGCCTGTAGATGGTTTAGCAAATCTTGGTTTGAAACAGAAAGAACAATGGCACACAGGTTTAGCAGGATATAGATCTTTTGTTTCTGGTGTTAAATGTCCTGAAATTTATCCTCGTAGGTTTAATAAAATCATAAAAAACCCAGTGTTTTAGTAGTTATTCTAGGTGTTTCACGTGAAACACCTAAAAATAGGAGTGTTTCACGTGAAACACTAATTTTTGAGGGTGCTTGTTTGTTTTTAGTTATTAGGTAATGTGTGGTCAATGTCGATTATTTCTCAGGGTGATGGTCAATCAACCTATAAAAAAAGTCCAAGAATTATTGCTATTGCTAATCAAAAGGGTGGTGTCGGCAAAACCACAACAACAATAAACCTTGGTGCAGCTATTGCTGAAAGTGGCAAAAAAGTCCTAATTGTAGATTTAGATCCCCAATCAAACACAACAACAGGTTTAGGTGTTTCAACGAAAGAATTAAATTCCTCGATATATCAGGTGATTATTGAAGAAATCACTGCTTCTGAAGTGATTAGAGATGTTGGTATAAAAAATCTTCATTTATTGCCTTCTAATTTAGAGTTAGCAGGAGCCGAAATTGAACTTGTAACAGCCTTTAGTAGAGAGCAGAGACTTACACGTGCATTGGATGAAGTTGTTAGCGATTATGATTTTATTCTTATTGATTGTCCTCCAGCTCTTGGCCTTTTAACTGTGAATGCATTGTGCTTTGCAAATGAAGTGATCGTCCCAATTCAATGTGAATATTATGCGTTAGAAGGTTTAGGACAACTGGTAGGGAATGTTGATTTGGTTAAATCAAACTTGAATCCTGAGTTGGAAATATCAAAAATTGTTTTAGTTATGTATGACTCGCGAACAAAAATTTCAAAACAAGTCGCCGATGAAGTTAGAGAATATTTTGGTGAACGTGTTTGTAATCAGATAATCCCTAGATCGGTTCGTCTTTCTGAAGCCCCGTCTTATGGTCAGCCAATAACAGTGTTTGACCCAACTTCACGGGGTGCAGTTGCTTATAAAGAGTTAGCAAGGGAGGTTTTAAATGAGTAAAAAAACTGGTTTAGGTAAAGGTTTGTCAGCATTAATTCCTGATTCTGTCAGTAATCAAGGATCAGATTTAGTTGACAAGAACAAATTTGAACAAGACGCATTAATGACATCTGGAAGTGAATTAAGACAAGTTCCTTTAGCTGATATAGAAAGAAATCCTTATCAACCTAGAACTGTTTTTGATGACGAAAAATTATCAGAATTAACTACATCGATTCAAGAAGTTGGTGTTCTTCAACCAATTTTGTTACGTGAACAAAATGATCGGTACGAATTAATCGCTGGAGAAAGAAGGTGGTTGGCAGCAAGAAGGGCTGGATTGTCTTCGATACCAGCTGTTGTTAGGAGAATTCAAGATATTGAATCTTTTGAGCAGGCAATTATTGAAAATCTTCATCGCGAAGATTTAAATCCAATCGATGAGGCTGTTGCTTATCACCGTCTCGTGGACGAATTTAGTATGACTCAACAGCAAGTTGCTGAAAGGGTAGGAAGAAGTCGTCCAGCTGTTGCTAATGCTTTACGACTTTTACACCTTTCATCGGATGTTCAAAGATTAATAATGGATGGTGCTTTAACTGCTGGTCACGCCAGGTGTTTAGCTGGTGTAGCTGATAGAAAAATTCAAGAAAAACTAGCATCACGGATAGTTTCAGAAGCTCTTTCAGTGCGCCAACTTGAATCGATAGTTAATGATTTACAAGATGAAACTAGTTACACAATTAAAGAAAAAGTAATTTCTGGAACTTCAGTTAAAGAAGCCGCTTATCTTGAAGTAGAAAAAGTTTTGTCGGAAAGATTTAATACCAAGGTTTCAGTTGTTTCGAGGGGGAAAAGGGGACGATTAGTAATTGAATTTGCTGATTCTGATGATTTGCAAAGGATATTTAATATTTTAGAATAAATATAATTTCTAATTTATATTTATTCAACAAACTCTAAAGGATCCTTAAACCAGTTTGAAATAGCTTTAGTTAAACCTGCAGCTATTTCGTTTGTCTTTTCTACGACTTCTCCTGGAGGGCCGAGAGCACATAGTACCGCGGGCATTTTAGTCGCCCTTAGTATTGGTAATTGCATCCCATTTGTTGATGTTTTTACGTCCATAATTTTTGTAATTACTTTTGAACACTGCGCGGCTAATCGGAAACCGCCTTCACTTTGAGAATTCTTTGTTTTAAAATAACTGATTGCGCAATAAGAATTATTCTCAATGTGGAGTCCTATGTACATTTCAGCTTCAAAGCCATTTGCGGTTTTAGCCTGTATATCTTCATCTGGATTATTTAAGTCAATTACTTTTGCTCCTTTTTGACGAAGCATTCGAGCTGTTGCATTTGCGAGAGTTGCGGTATTACCAAAATGACCTACAACTAAGTGACGGGATTTTAATTCAGTGCTTTGAATTCTTAAGTTTTCAATTTCTTTAATTTTAGAAATTTGTGTACCAGGGGTTTCACGGTGTTTTATATTTTGAAGATTTCGAACTGTTTCATGACCAGCAATACCGTCTTCTATAAGGCCGAAATTTTTTTGAAAATCAATTAAGGCATGGACCGTATCCGGGCCAAAAATTCCATCGATCCGTCCGACATCAAAACCTAGTTTTCCTAACTGTGCTTGCAATTCGAATACATCATCTCCTTTAAGCATTGGAGATTGGAGATATAACTGCCTATTACCTAGTTTGAAAGCTGCTTCTAATAAAACTGCCTTTGTAATTTCATCTAAAACACCGCTTGTTTTAAGACCTCTAAACTTTTGGAACTCTTTTAATTTTTCTTGTGTGTCGGGGCCAAATTCTTTTTTAGCTACTTCAAAGCTGTTAATTAGAAAACCTAAACCTGATAGGCGGATTTGTAGAGAATGAACGTCGTTTCCAGTGTCTCCAATTTCTAAAGCGTTTTTGTTTTGCACAACATTTTTCTTGAGTTAATTATTGTTAAATGAACTCTGACAAAGCATCTAGCAGTTGATGTTTTCCTTGGGCACCAACTAAACGTTTTGCAGGCTCCCCATTGTTGAAAACAATCAAAGTAGGGATGCTCATTATTTCAAATTTTTGAGCTAATTCGGGTGCATTATCAACATCTACTTTTGCGATTTTTATTACACCGTCTTGTTCGTCAGCAATTTCTTCCAAAATGGGTGCAATCATTTTGCAGGGTCCACACCACTCGGCCCAAAAATCCACAAGGATTGGTTGATCTGCTGAATTAATTTCACTGTCAAAATTTTCTGTTGACAGATTTGTTATAGCCCCACTCATTATTTTCTCCATTAATAGTTAGTTACTTAAGGATTTTTACACCTTATAGATGCTTAATGCAGAACACCTTCAGAATTTTTTTTGTTTGTATCAAATTTGATGGTTTTCTAACCAGTGTTCTGCGTCAATTGCTGCCATGCATCCTGATCCAGCAGCAGTAATTGCTTGTCTATATTTATGATCCTGTACATCACCGCAAGCGAAAACACCTTCAATGTTTGTTTTTGTGTTTTGAGGTTCTGTTTTTATATATCCCAAGTTATCTATTGAAAGTTTGTCTATGAAAAGTGAAGTGTTAGGTGTATGACCTATAGCAATAAAAACTCCTTCTAAATCAAGCTGTGTTTCTTCAAGGGTTTTTGTATTTCTAATTTTTACGGCTTCAACTGAATTTGAACCAAGAATTTCTGTCACCTCAGAATCCCATAAGAAATTTATTTTAGGATTCTCATGAGCTCTTTTTTGCATGATTTTTGAAGCTCGTAGTTCATTTCTTCTATGGATAACTGTTACTTCAGATGCAAATTTTGTTAAGAAAGTAGCCTCTTCAATTGCGGAGTCACCTCCACCAACAACAGCAATTTTTTTATCCTTGAAAAAGAAGCCGTCGCAAGTGGCACATGTTGAGAGTCCATGTCCTAATAGTCTTTTTTCACCTTCAACTTCTAGCATCACTGATTGGGCTCCTGTTGAAATAATCACAGCGTCAGCAGTATGTGTTGGTAAATTTTCATCAGGGTTACCTATCCAGATTTCAAAAGGTTTTTTTGTTAAGTCTACTTTGGTAACTTTTCTTGTCGAAAAAGTAGCACCGAACTTTTCTGCTTGGGCTTTCATATCAGCCATTAGTTGTGGACCCAAGATGCCTTCAGGAAAGCCAGGGAAATTTTCAACTTCAGTTGTAAGCATTAATTGCCCACCTGGTTGGTCTCCAGTGGAGGATGGTTCGCCTTCTATAACTAAAGGATTTAATTCAGCGCGTGCTGTATAGATAGCAGCAGTCAAACCTGCAGGGCCGGATCCTATTATTACTACTGTTTGGTGGCTATCTGACATTTGTTTTCCAACTAAACGAATTATTACTGTTTTTCACTTTTGCCTTTTTAGTATTAGAAGACCCAAAGAACAAGAAAATAAACCTAACAAAATAAATGCTAACCAAGATCCTCCAGGTATTGATTCGTCAACAATTTTAAAAATGGCAATGCCAAAGAGAATTAGAGCTGTAAACACACAAAGTAAGACTGCTAGTCCATAAATAATCCATTTGGAGGAGGAAATTATTGGATCAGTTGTGAATGAACGAAATTGTGAGACTGTTTTAATGAATTTGTTTGTAATTGAAGCAGTCCAGTTTTCATTTTTCTTATTAGTTTTCATGTAATTAGTTTTTTAAGGTAAAACAAATACCTATTACACCTGGTCCACCATGACTTGCTACAACTGGGCCAAGTGCGCTTACACGTATTGTTGTTTGATCGATTAGGCCTTCAAGAGTATTAAGGAATTCGTCCAAATCTTCAGCTCTGGCATGCATTACAACTAGATTTTCTATGTTGCCTTCAAACTCAGATAATTTATCGCGAAGCCACAAAAGAGATTTTTTTCTTGTTCTTTGTCTTCCAGCTTCTTCGACAATTCCGCTACTAACATCGATAAGTGGTTTTATCGAAAGCATGCTTCCAAGTAAGGCTTGGGCATTACCAATTCTTCCACCTTTTTTAAGATTTTCTAGAGTATCTATAGCTGCATATACACGTGTTTTTGAACGTAAATCATTTAGAAGTTTGAGAATCTCATCAGCTGAGTGATTGTCTTGGGAAGCTTTTGCAGCATTTAAAACCATTGTACCTAATCCGCCTGTTACAGATTTGCTGTCAAAGATACGTATATCTTTTTCACCTAATTCACGCGCTCCTGCTTCTGCTGCTTGGATTGTTGCAGAAAGTTCGCTTGACATATTTATACAAATGACAGTTTCAGCTCCTTGTTTAAAGCATTCTTCAAAAGCTGTTTTGAACGCACCAGGCGAAGGAGCGGCAGTTTGCGGAACATCTTCACTATTATTCATTCGTTCGTAGAACTCGTCTGCTCCAAGTTCAACACGGTCAATTAATTCCTCTTCACCAAATCTAATACTTAATGGGACTATTGATATTTCCAATTTTGAAGCCTCTTCACTAGAAAGGTCACTTCCACTATCTGTAACAATTCGGATTTTCATATTTCCTCCTGCTTATGGATGGATCGTAGTCGGCGGGAACGCAACCACCAGAATGCGAGGAAAAAAACAGCACCAACAAAAAGTAGGATTCCCACACCTGATAGGCGAGTTGTTCTTATTAAAAGTGAATTCGAGTCTAACTGCAACAGGTGTTCTTTATCTGGAGATCTAATACCTATACGGATTTGAGAATCTCCAGATGTACGAGAACTGACAGGTATTTTTATTTTGTTTGTCCCAGGATTTAGTTTCACTTCTAGTGTTTGACCCTCAGGAAAACTAATACGGCCATCACTCTGAAGTATTAGTACTACGTTCGCTTCATGATTTAAATTGTTTTGAAGCGTAAAAGGCAGTTCTGCTTTTCTACTTGTAAGTCGAACGTTTTGGTTTTGAGGGCTTGTAAATCCATCAATTACTTTGACTATTTCCTCATAAATAGTCGTGAAGTACTTAGATGCCTCATTTTCGCTTAATTCATTGGCAGAAGTTGTGTCGAGAAGTTCATAAAGAAAAGAAGTATTTGGATGAGGTTTGCCTATTACTTCTGAGTAAGCGTTGATTGCTGCTTTCGCAAGGTTCTGATTCGGACCTCTATTAGAAATATCTTGTGGTGATTTATTCCAAAGAATGTATTCGGTTTTGTCTATTTCTTGGTTTTGTTCAATTTGATTAACAAGAGCGGGAAGTGGTTTTACATCTAAATAAGGAAAGTCTTTTATGGTTGTAAAAATTTGGTTCAGAATATTTTCGGATAGGTCACTGGGAATCTTTACTATAATGTTTTTTTCTTTTCTAGTTTCGTCCAGCGCCAGTAAAGAAAGGTCAGCGAGTAGGAAGTGCATATTTGATTTTTTGTTTGTTAACTGAGTCAAATAGGAATTTATTTTTTTGTCTAAAACAAGAACTTTAAAAACATTTCCATTCTCTCCTTTCAGAATAATTAATGGATTTAGTTCTTTTTCTTTTTTTGGCGTGGGGTCAATATGGGAAAGCTCTGTAATAAAAGTTTTTATACCGGTTTTATTTAATGCGTCAAGAGTTTTTATAACAGCGCTGTTTGAGATGAAAGAAAATGTGCGATCAGGCTGTATTTGAAGGTGATTTTTTATTTGAAGATCTCCTCTTGCTAGAAGATCGTTATAGGTATCAAAACGATTAATTAATCGCCATGACTCGGGATCACTTGTCACAAAAGGTGAAGAAATAACATGTAATTGAGTTTTCGCTAAACGTTTGAGATCTAAGAGCAGAATTTCATCTTTTTGATTTATTGATTGAGAAAGACCTGACAAGGTTGCCGGAGGCAAACTAATTGACATATTTATTTCAGGGTTATTTTTTAATGTTTCTACCAGATTTGTTAACTGATTAATGACTTGTCTGTCGAGAACGTAAGTTCCATCATGTTGAAGCGGTGGTTCAGCAGTTATTTCTGCAATAAACGACAAAGAAACAGTGTTTATTTTTTCAGGTTCAATGAAATGTATAAGTGGAAACATCAAAGTTTCAGGATTTTCTTTATTTGAATTAAAGCTTTTTATAACTAAAGGACGAACCGTTCCAGGTTCAGATAAAACAGAATTTTTTGAACTGAGATCTGTATTCACGTCAATGTTTATTTCTTTAGCTTTTACTTGTTCTTGAGTTAGAGATAACTGAAATGAAGTTATTTCAGGTTTGAAATTCGTTGATGCAAGACTTTCTATAAGTGAATCTCTATTTAATTTTTCCAGTGTGGATATCTCAAGTAAATTTCCTTCCTGCAGGTCGTTAATTGAAAGTCTTAATTTGAATGAGTCATTAGTTTTTGACCAGACCGGTTGTTCAAGTAAGGAAACTTGTTTTATTTCATTTTGCGCATTTGCTTGTGTATGTGAAAAGAAAACAAAAATAGTTGATACAAAAAGCGACGCGCATAAGCATTTCTTAATAAAAGCATTTAGTGCTAAGAATTTATTTTTATTAATACCTACAGAATATGGCTTTTAACTGCTTTTAGTAAGAGAAAATTTTTAAGACTTATTTATAAGGCCCTTATATGGTCGGAACTTCGAACTACGCTCTTTAAGTGGCGTTGTTGTTTTTGACTGATGAACGATTTCTTGAACATGTTGCAGGAAAAAAGCATCCTGAATCTCCTGCACGTCTTGAAGCCGTATGGAAAGGTTTAGACAACCTTTTATTAGAAGAGGATTTAGTTCGAATTGCACCGCGGATTGCTACGGAAACAGAACTTTTAAGATGCCATCCAATTGAACACATTCAAGCTTTGGAAGCTGTGGATGCACAGGGTGGGGGTCGCATAGATCCTGACACTGGAATTAGTGCAGGATCGTGGGATGCAGCTCGTTTAGCAGCAGGATCAGGTCTTGCGGCGGTTGAAGCATTAATTCAAACTAAAGCAGAAACTGCATTTTGTGCGATTAGACCACCTGGACATCACGCAACTTCTGATCGTTCAATGGGATTTTGTTTAATTAACAATATTGCAATTACTGCAGCGTCTTTAATAGAGAAAGGTGAAAAAGTTGCTGTAATTGATATCGACGCTCATCATGGAAACGGTACACAAGAAATTTTTTATTCCGATCCTCGTGTTCTTATGATTTCAATTCATCAATGGCCTTTGTATCCAGGCACTGGTTCAGAAGAAGAGATGGGTGAATTAGATGGACAGAATTTTACAGTAAACATACCTCTTCCTCCAGGTTCGACAGGGAGTACATACAGATCTGCGTTAGATAACGTTGTTGTTCCTCTTGTAGAAGATTTTCAGCCAGATTGGGTTTTAGTTTCTGCGGGTTTTGATGCGCATAGAGAAGACCCTTTAACTGATATGGGGTTGACTTCAGGAGATTTTGCTGATTTGATTGCAAATTTGTTTAATTTGGCACCAAAAAGTAGGTGTATTTTCTTTTTAGAGGGTGGTTACAACCTTCAAGCATTGACAGATTCTGTAAGCGCTTCATTTGCTTCCATAATGGGCATTGATTTGCGACCTGAATCAGCGACTGGAGATGGACCTGGCATAGAAGTCGTCAATAGAGTTGCACGACTACATGGGGTGGTTTCGTGATAGAAACTTTTGCTCGTTTAAGAGATCTAGTTAGTCCTATTACAGAAAGATTTGTTCGAGAAGAACATACGCTTTTTTTAGTAGGGGGAGTCGTGCGCGACGTTTTTATTAATCAAAACAGTGAAAGTCCTGATTTAGATCTCACAACTAACGCTACTCCTGATCAAATTCGAGCATTAGTTGAACCTGTCGCTGATGCAGTCTGGTTGCAAGGTGAACGATTTGGAACAATTGGTTTAAGAGTCGGTGAAATAAGAATGGAAATAACGACTCATAGATCTGAGTCTTATATAAGTTCCTCCAGAAAACCTTCAGTCACTTTTTCATTAAATCTTGAAGATGATCTAAGTCGAAGAGATTTCACAGTTAATGCAATGGCTGTTGACGCTTATACTGGAATTTTTTTTGACCCCTTCAATGGCAGGTCAGACTTAGAGAATAAAATTTTGCGAACCCCGTTAGCTCCTAATGAGTCATTCAACGATGATCCTTTAAGGATGTTAAGAGCAGCAAGATTTTCTGCTGGTTATGATTTGCAACCTGTTCAAGAAATTGTTGACACTGCAAAAGATTTAGCAGAAAGAATTTTGATTGTTTCAGCAGAAAGGATAAGGGAAGAGTTTTTGAAACTTCTTTCTTTAGAGAATCCTACAAAAGGTTTTGAGTTTTTAGAAAAGGTTGATTTATTACCAAAGATATTTTCGTTCGAATCTAATTTGGAGCATAAAGATTTCGACAAAATATTTTCATTGCTGCCACCTGATGACCCTATAACAAGATTTTCTGTTTTTTTTAAAGGACTTTCAAAAAAAGAAGTTAAAGAATCTTTAAAACATCTAAAGATGTCTCGAGAAGAAAAACGCCAGATAGAAACTATTGTTGATTTTTTGAACTTCCTTTCCAACGGGCCAAAAAGTGAAAAATGGACCAATGAAGAACTCCGCCGTTTAATTGATTTAAATCCGTTGAGTGTTGAAACCTCAATTAATCTTATTCAGGCTTCAAATTCAAACGTTAAGGAATTTTTAAGTTCATTAGAGATTTTAAGATCAACGGAAGATTTGATTTCATTTGAACCGCAACTAACTGCTCAACAATTAATGGATTTACTTAATATAGAACCTGGCCCATTAGTAGGTGAAATCTTAAGTTGGCTTAAGGAAACTCGTTTTCGTCAGGGCGCTATTTCAGTTGATGAAGAAAAAAAGATGGTTTTGGAACACTGGAAAAAATAATTTTTTATATTTCCGGCAGGTTTATAAATCAATGAAATGACTAATGTGTGTTGATGTCTTCAGTAAGGACAAAAAAGTTTTCTATTTCTAATCGTATTAGTGCTCTTGAAAAAGAGGATTTAATTTCTGTGGAACGTGCAGCTGATGTTGATTACAGACTTGCACGACAAGCAGTTATAGATTATTGGAAAAATGGGAAAATTGAGCGAGAAAATTTGTGTGATGCTCAACCCATGTTGAAACGAAATGCTATTCACTGTGGAGTTCCCATTGAAGAGAGATGTCCTATTTGTGAACTAGGCGAAGTTTATTATGTAACTTATGTTTTTGGTCCGAGGTTGCCGGCTCATGGTCGTTGTATCTCCACGAAGGGAGAACTTCAACGACTTAAAGGCCGAAAAACAAAGCTTTCAGCTTATGTAATAGAGGTATGTCCTAATTGTGGATGGAATCATCTTGTAAGAATTGCATCTTTAGGTGGAAATAAATTTTAAAATTATCAAACCCTTTAATTTTAAAATTTTGGTAATATTAAATATCTGCCGGCAGCCGTGTGCGCTGGACTGAAAAGGAGAATTTGAGTGTCTAGATCTACTGTTCCTTCTATTCGTGAGCAGAAAGTTGCTCATGGGTCGAAACCTTTAGTGATGATTACCGCTTATGATGCCCCTGGTGCACGAATGGTTGATGAAGCAGGCGTAGACATGATCCTTGTTGGTGATTCATTAGCCATGGTTGTTCTAGGTTATGAAGACACTCTTCAAGTAACAGTTGATGATATTGCTCATCACACCGCTGCTGTAGCACGAACTAAACCGGCTGCACTTGTTGTTGCTGATTTGCCTTGGCTTAGTTATCACATTTCTATTGAAGAGACAGTTAATAACGCTGCCAAACTCATTAGAGCGGGTGCACATGCGGTAAAACTTGAAGGCGGACGAAGTCGAATTCCTATGATCGAAGCCTTATTATCTGCTGAAATCCCGGTTATGGGACATCTAGGGTTAACACCTCAGTCAATAAATGCAATGGGTGGATTTAAAGTGCAAGCACGTGACACTAAAGGTGCTTTGGATTTAGTTTCTGCTGCAAAGGCTTTGGAGCATGCTGGTTGTTTTTCTATTGTTCTTGAAGGCGTTCCTTTTCAAGTTGCTTCGATGGTTACTTCTTCTGTTGATATACCGACAATTGGTATAGGTGCGGGATCAGATTGTGATGGACAGGTGCTTGTTTTGCATGATCTGTTAGGTTTTGAAAAGAGAATTATCCCAAAATTCGTACGTAGCTATGCTCAATTTCATTTAGATGGCGTTTCTGCATTGCGTGAATTTGTAACTGACGTTAAAAGTGGCTCTTTTCCGTCAGATAGTGAATCGTATTGTTTGAGTTCTGAAACTTCTGAAGAGCTCGGACTTTATGGAGCTTTATAACTATTTGTGTCACACCTCTCAAGCAGTATTTGTAGATATGGAAAAACTCTTTATCAACTTACTTGTTGGGATTAGCCTTATTTTGTCCTTAACAAGGGTAAAATGTATTTCCCCTGCCCCAATAGGGGCTCTGAACAAGCAAAGGGTTTGTTCGGAACCATAGGAGGTGATTGCCTGTCATGCGGGCTTACGAGTTATTGATTATTTTTGATGGCGATCTTAATGAAGAAGCCATTTCAAGCTACTTATCTAATATTGCTTCAACTGTTGAAAGCGAAAACGGCAAAGTTGTATCCTCAAAAGATACAGAGCCGTGGGGTAGACGAAAGTTTAGTTATCGAATCAATCATAAATGGGAAGGATTTTATGTTGTTCTTGAGATAGCTACTCAAGCAGCAAATATTGATTCGAGTGATCGCCTTCTTCGCTTGGCTGATAGAAGCGAAATAGTTCGACATAAAATTATTCGCCTTCCAGATGAAGAGGCCATCAATCGTGGTCTTTTAGAAGGTACAACCGCTTAACTAGTAATTTGAATTGGAGTAAATATGGCATTTGATAATTCGGTAACAATCGTCGGAAATGTAACACGTGACCCTGAGTTACGTTTTACGGCTAGTGGTCTTCCAATGTGTCAGTTTGGAGTGGCTTGGAATCAACGCAAGCAAAATGGTGAGGATGTAGCTCACTTTTTTGAAGTTACTTGTTGGCAGAGTTTGGCTGAAAATGTTTCTGAATCTATTTCGAAAGGAACTCGAGTCATTGTGTATGGGAGGCTCGATTTTAGTAGCTGGGAGACAGAGCAGGGTGAAAAACGAAACCAGATTCGTCTTCAGGCTGATGAAGTTGCTCCGAGTTTAAGGTGGGCTACAACTGATGTAAATCGTAATGATAGAGATGGAAACTCAAGCCAGGGTAGTGCTCCACAGAGTAGTGCTCCACAGGGCGCAGAGAGTACTTCAACAAATCCAACAGATGAGGAACCTTTTTGATGGCACGTAAAGAATTTAGAAACTCTCAATTCGATGAAAAAAATGGTCGGATGCGAAGGAAAAGGGTTAGTCCTTTAACAATTGGAAAAATAGAGTATGTCGATTATAAAGACACTGATCTGCTTAACAAGTTTTTGTCTGAGCGTTCGAAGATTAAGGCGCGTCACAACAGTGGCAATGATGCTCAACAACAGAGAGCTGTAGCAAGAGCTATAAAAAATGCGCGCGAAATGGCTTTGATGCCTTATAAAGCAGCAGTTACAACCCAAAGACGGGAAAGAAGAAATGAAGATGATCGTTCTGATAGAGCGTCAGGTCCAGCTCCTCAACCCACGACACCTCCTCCTAGCACTGAAGGTGAAAATTTCGAATCATCAGAAATTTCTTCATTAGAACCGAATCCAGAAATGTTGGACTCATCTACTGATACACAAGATAATCAAAATGAAGTTGTTCTTGACATGGATGAAGGGGAAGAGTCATGAAGGTTCTCCTCCGCTCTGACGTAGATGGCGTGGGTAGAATTGGAGATATTGTAGATGTTGCAAGTGGTCATGCAAGAAATTTCTTGTTGCCACGAGGGTTAGCTGTTGTAGCATCGTCTGGAGTTACTGCTCAAGCTGAAGCAATGCAAAAGAAACGTGCTTTAAAAGCTATTGAAGATAAAGCTGACGCTGAAGAAATAGTTTCTCGTTTAGGCGGAATTATTATTCAAATTTCTGCGAATGCTTCTGAGACTGGAAAACTGTTTGGGTCAGTAGGAGTTGCAGAAATTGCACAAGCACTACAGGACCAAGTTGGTTTAGAGATTGACCGCAAAGATATTTCGGGCGAGACTGCAAAGGAAATCGGAACACATCAATTTACTTTGCATTTACATCCTGAAGTTGAAATGCAAGTAACTGTTGACGTTCAAAGCGAAGTTTAGAGTTTTCCCCATTAATTGTGTTTATTCCACAAGTTAATCCACAGACTAATCCACTTAAAAAGTGTACTTTTCCCCTATGTTTTTAGGGTTTTCCTCTAGCGTTCCACAAGTGAATAGTGGCAAAGTGGAACCTCGTGTCTGAAATGTTTGGAGGATAAGTTTTGAGTGCACTCGAAGAAGACTGGCGAAATTTAGAAGAAACTTCTTCCGTGCCTATTTCATCGCAAAGAGAAAAGACAGGAGCGAGAGTACCGCCACATAATATCGAAGCCGAAGCTTCGTTATTGGGAGCAATGCTTTTGTCCAAAGACGCGATTGCTGATGCGCTTGAGGTCACCTCAGCAGAACATTTTTATAAACCTTCTCACGCTCACGTTTTTGATGCGATCTGTGGTCTT
>Ga0315318_10000107_pt1 | contig 31920 bp, 26 predicted proteins | sample M1200m3416metaG_FD_203703 | JGI IMG/M metagenome (GOLD analysis project Ga0315318, IMG submission 203703) | Ammonia-oxidizing marine archaeal communities from Monterey Bay, California, United States - M1 200m 3416 | ecosystem: Environmental > Aquatic > Marine > Coastal | place: USA: California... | reverse complement strand
GAGCCATTTGAAGAATTGTTGCGGGCGGGGATCTTCCACAAGACTGCAGAGTCGGCCGCCGATCACCTATCAGACGTCTGGTCCGACGTGGATGCATGGTGGGGAGATCGAAAAGTCAGGTCCGCCCTACAGAGTTTCAACTACCAGTTCAACCGCCGACCGGCTGATCTAGTCGGCGCCGTTGCTGATGAGATCTTGGATCTGGTTAGAAACCACTAGCCCGACCGTCGATCCGACCAACGGCCGCCATTCGATAGGGCAGCCCACGACCTCGACCAATGGAGACGCCGTTGCATAGTGACGATCAACGGTGTCAGTCACTCAAACTGCCTGGTTGCTTCGTCAGTAAGGCATTGTCGGTGGGGCTAATCCGCCCTCTTAGAACCGACTGCTCTAGGGTGATACGCGGCTTGGCGCACTCTCGTTGTACGGCGCAGAGACGACTCAGTATTTGAAGAGCCCGAGGACCACCAAGCCGCCCGTCCTTCACCCCAACCGATCACATGGAGCAGCCTTGGCTGTCGACGATCTAGTGTCAGGCCAATCCGGTCGGTGTTGGGGCTATGCGCCACATCCCAGGATGCTTGCGAAGTCTTGATACGGGCCACTGGCCATTAGACCCAGTAATCCCTAAAACGCATCAACATATTACATTAAGGAGGCTATCGGTTTGAATTCTAATAGGGACTACGTTGAGGTCATTTACAATGAAACGGATCGCCCACTAACCTCATATCCAGCCAAACTGGCTAGTCACCTTATTGAGCGGTATGAGCTATCTGAAGGGTCACGACTACTGGAAGTCGGCTGCGGCAGGGGAGAAGTCTTAAAAGGCTTCATTGATGCCGGTCTGATTGGACATGGTGTTGATATGTCGCCAGCCACTTCTCATTATTATCCGGAAGTTGAACTCAAGGTCACAAATCTTGAACAAAATCAGATTCCATATGATGACGGAATATTTGATGTCGTTTACTCAAAATCGTTAATCGAGCACTTCTACCATCCAGAGCGCGTAGTTGACGAAATGTTTCGCGTGCTTCGTCCAGGGGGCGTTTTGCTTGCGCTTACTCCAGACTGGGACGTCAACTATCGGATGTTCTATTGCGACTACACCCATCGAACCCCATTCACCGCGGAGTCACTCCGTGACCTTCTTTTGATACATCGATTTACCGATGTGTCAGTAGAACGATTCCGTCAACTTCCAGTCGTATGGAAATACCCCAAGGTCTTTCTCCCTCTGACCGAACTCACGAGATGGACCTCTCCACGGGTGTTGAAGCCACATAGCAAGTGGATCAGATTTTCAAAGGAGATAATGCTGTTGGCCTCTGCCGTCAAGCCATTGATGTCGGATTGAATCGGGTGACGACAGTAACGGGCAGTAGCGCAACTCAAAGGGCCGCTCCTAGCCGAGAAAGCTTGAACGGATCGTGGCTAGTCCGGTTGAGACGGCTGTTCGGCGACGCTCGGATACAGGTCCTGAACTGGTGGGTCACACAGGGGTGAGCCCTGTCCCGGGTGACACCCACCTGCGAGTGGACGGTCCCATCCATAGGTCAGGTGCGGCTCGCCCGCCGCTCGTTCTGGTGCATGGGGTAGGGCTGGACCTCCATATGTGGGATTTGGTGGTCGACACCCTGGCCGTCGAACGCCGGGTCATCCGCTACGACCTTCTCGGGCACGGATGCTCCGTGGATCCACCGGGACGGCGATCGGTCGATGACCTGGTTGCCCAGTGCCTCGAAGTGTTGACTCACGCCATGACCATCGACGGGGGTGGTCGCACGCCGGACCTGGTCGGCCTGTCGCTCGGTGGTCTGGTGGCGTTGGCCGTCGCTTCCCGTCACCCGGACACCGTTGGCCGTCTGGTCGTCATGAACACGGTGTTTGACCGGACCCCTGAGGAAATCGCGGGTGCCCGCGCCCGCTTGTTGTTGACCGAGTCTGAGGGGCTGGGCCCGGTGTCCGATCTCGCTGTCGATCGGTGGTTTTCGCCGGAGTGGCAGGCTGCGCACCCGACTCGAGTAGCCGCGGTCGCCCAGCGGATACGCACCAACGACGTCGACGCTTACCTCAAGGCCTACCGGGTATTCGTCGACGGTGATCCGGCAATGCCGGGCGCGGCGGCAGAGATCATGGCGCCCACGTTGGCGTTGACCGGTGAACTGGACGTCGGTTCCACCCCGTCTATGAGCCGGGCCATCGCGTCAGCAGTCCCCGGCGGGCGATCTCGGGTACTTTCCGGGCTCAGGCACCTACCACCAATCGAGGCTCCCGGGGGCTGTTCGGCCGCCCTGCTGGAGTTCCTCGACGAACCGACCAGTCTCTGACCACCCACGGGGGGATACGCAGTGAACGAATACCAGCTCTACATCGATGGCGAATTCTGCGAGGCGTCCGACGGCAACCGATTCGAGTCCGTCAACCCAGCGACCGGCGACGTGTGGACCACGGCTCCCGGCGCCACGGAAGCCGACGTGGACCGCGCCGTCCGGGCCGCCCAGAGGGCCCTGACCGAGGGCGACTGGCCGACTATGACGGCCACCCAGCGGGGTCGCCTGCTGTACCGGCTGGCCGACCTCGTAGCTGACGCGGCGCACCACCTGGGCAGCGTGGAAACCACCGACAGTGGGAAGTTGGCCGCCGAGACCCGCGCCCAGTCGGCCTACGTGTCGGACTACTACCGGTACTACGCGGGTCTGGCCGACAAGATCCAGGGGGACACGCTGCCCATCGACAAGCCCGACCTACACGTCTACACGACCCGAGAACCTCTTGGAGTGGTAGCGGCCATCGTCCCTTGGAATGCCGAGATGTTCCTGACGGCCACCAAGGTCGGTCCGGCGCTGGCTGCTGGCAACACGGTGGTGATCAAGGCCTCCGAGGTCGCTCCAGCACCGCTGCTGGAGTTCGCCCGAGTGATCGACAAAGTGGGCCTCCCTCCCGGCGTCGTGAACCTCATCACCGGATTCGGAGAGCCGTGCGGGCGGGCGCTCACTAGTCACCCCATGGTCGACAAGGTGGCGTTCACGGGCGGCGTAGAGACGGCTCGTCACGTGGTGGCCAACACCGTCCACAACCTGGCCCCGGTTACCCTGGAACTGGGCGGCAAGTCCCCGATCCTGGTCTTCGATGACGCCGACTTCGAGAGCGCCGTGAACGGGTCGGTGGCCGGCAACTTCGGGGCTTCGGGCCAGAGTTGCGTGGCCGGTTCCCGGGTGTTCGTCCAATCGGGCATCCACGACGAATTCGTGGCTGAGGTGGTGCGTCGGGCCGAGCAGATCCAGATTGGTGATCCGCTGGCCTCCGAGACACAGATGGGGCCATTGGCCACGCTGGCCCAGCGGGACCGGATCGAGTCAGTGGTCGCTGACTCGATCGCCCAGGGGGCGACATTGCACACAGGTGGTGGGCGGCCCGATGGCCTGGACTCGGGTTGGTACTACCGACCCACCGTTCTGGGCTGCCCCGACCAGAACGTGTGCAGTACCCGAGTGGAGTTGTTCGGCCCGGTCATGTCGGTTCTGGCGTTTGACACCGAAGACGAAGCTGTCGCAATGGCCAACGACACCGAGTTCGGTCTCGGTGCGGGCATCTTTACCCGTGACGTCTCGCGGGTGCACCGGGTGGCACAGGCCATCCGGTCAGGAATCGTCTGGGTGAACACCTACCGGGCCATCTCACCGATCGCTCCATTCGGTGGGTTCGGCGACAGCGGGTCGGGTCGGGAGGCAGGCCTGGACGCCATCCACGAGTTCACGACCACCAAGACGGTCTGGATCAACACGTCGACCGAGCCGATGGCCAACCCGTTCACGATCCGCTGACGGCCCGTCCTGCCGGTCGGCCATCGGAGGGCCGCCGGTACACTCCGGCCACTGTGGACACCACCCTCGAAAGCCTGGACGGCGACAGCATCAAGCTGACGGTTGCCGTTGATGAGACAGAGTTCGACGGCGCCGTCGACGCCGCCTTCAAGCGCATCGCCAAGGAGGTTCGGATCCCCGGCTTTCGACCGGGCAAGGCGCCCCGGAAACTCCTTGAGGCCCGTATCGGCGTGGTCGCCGGACGTCAGGAAGCCCTTCAGGAGGCGCTTCCCGAGTACTACGGGAAGGCCCTGGCTGAGCACGAGGTTGACGCCATCGACCAGCCCGAGATCGAAATCACGGGCGGCGTTGAAGACGGCCCATTGACCTTCGAGGCCGTGGTGCCGATCCGCCCGAGGGCGACAGTGGCCGGGCACGGTTCGCTCCGACTCGAGATCCAGGCCATCGAGGCCTCCGAGGACGACGTCGCCGAGCAGTTGGACACCATCCGTCGCCAGTACGCCTCTCTCATGGACGTCGACCGGGCCGCCGCTGACGGCGACCAGGTCACAATCGACATTGAGGGAACGGTGGACGGGGAGGCCGTCGAGGGGTTGACCACCTCGAACTACCTCTACGAGGTGGGAGCCGGTGCAGTGGTGCCCGAGATCGACGAAAACCTGCGGGGCGCATCAGCGGGTGACACCCTTGAGTTCGATGCTGAGCATCCCGACGAGGAGGAGGACGCCACGCTGTCGTTTCACATCGAGGTCAGGTCGGTCCAGGAGCGGGTACTTCCCGAGGCCGATGACGCGTTCGCCGCCGACGCCTCCGAGTTCGCCACCATCGACGAGTTGACCGCCGACGTCCGTGAGCGAATCACGGCGATGCGTCGCGGTCAGGCCGGGATGATGGCTCGAGACCGGGCTGCCCAGGCTGTGGCCGACTTGGTGGATCTCGACGTCCCAGCGGCACTCGTGGAGAGCGAGATCGACGGACGCATCAACGACATGGCCATGAGGATGCAGTCGCAGGGCATTGACTTCGCGGCCTACATGGAGGCCATGGGGCAGGACCTGTCGACCATGCGGGACGAGTTTCGTGAGGGTGCCGAGGTTGCCGTCAGGGTGGACCTGGGCTTGAGGGCGATAGCCGACGCCGAGGGTCTGACTGGGGATGGCGATGCCCTCGAGGATTACCTCAAGAAGCTGTCCGATCAGGCCGGCAAGGATGTCGAGGAGATCCGTGACGCACTGTCTACTTCGGGACGGATGCTGGAGGTCAAGGCTGATATCTGTAAGCAGGCGGCCCTGGAATGGGTCTTCGAGCGGGCCGAGATCGTTGATCAGAATGGGGAAGCGGTGGACCGGAGACTCCTGGAGCCGGTTGAGCCCGTTGATACTCCGTCAGATGGGCCTCAGTCAGCCATCCCCGCTGACGCTGAGAAGGTGGGGGAGACTGATAGTTCGTTTCCGGAGGGGCACGAGGAAGAGTGAACGGGATGCCTGAAGCTAACCAGACCATCGACGCGGCCTCGGTCGCCCCCGACGTGGGCGGCCTCGCGGCGATGCAGGTGCACAACTACCTGGTGCCAACCGTGGTCGAACAGACCAACCGAGGCGAGCGGGCCTTTGACCTCTACTCCCGCCTGCTCAAGGAAAACATCGTCTTCATCGGAACGCCGATCGACGACACGATCGCCAACCTGGTTTGTGCCCAACTGCTGCACCTCGAGTCGGAGAACCCCGACCGGGACATCAGTCTCTACATCAACTCTCCGGGCGGTGACATCAACGCCCTGTTCGCCATCTACGACACGATGCAGTACATCAAGCCCGACATCACCACGATCTGCTTTGGCCAGGCCGCCTCAGCCGCCGCCGTACTGTTGGCTGCCGGCACGTCCGGCAAGCGCCTAGCACTACCGCACTCGAGGGTCCTGATCCACCAACCGTATGCCGGCGCCCAGGGGCAGGTGTCTGACATCGAATTGGCGTCACGGGAGATCCAGCGTTTGAAGACCCAGTTGGAGCAGATCCTGGCTCGCCACACCGGACAGGATGCCGAGAAGATTCATGCCGACACCGATCGCGACTTCGTCATGACGGCCGAGGAGGCCGTTGAGTACGGGATCATCGACGAGGTCATTGACCAGCGGGACCTGGCCGACAACAGCGGCCCGATCGCCGCCGTCGAGTAGGCCGGTCGGTTCCGGGCATCGGGTCTAGGAGGGATTGGGGGTCATGGCGAAGTTTCCTGAGGGTGACCTCCTGAAGTGTTCGTTCTGCGGCAAGACGCAGAAACAGGTCAAGAAGTTGATCGCTGGACCAGGCGTCTACATCTGCGACGAGTGCATCGACCTCTGCAATGAGATCATTGAGGAGGAGCTCTCCGAGCCCGCCGAGACCCCGACCGGGGAGTTGCCTCGCCCCCGAGAGATCTTCTCGTTCCTCGATGACTACATCGTGGGCCAGGACCGGGCAAAGAAGATCCTCTCGGTGGCCGTCTACAACCACTACAAGCGGGTGCGTGCCGCTACGGCCACTGCAGTGGCCGGTGAGGCCGTGGAGTTGGCAAAGTCCAACATCCTTTTGATCGGCCCCACTGGTAGTGGTAAGACGCTGATGGCCCAGACCCTGGCCCGTATGCTCAACGTTCCGTTCGCCATCGCGGACGCCACGGCGTTGACTGAGGCCGGGTACGTCGGTGAAGACGTCGAAAATATCCTCCTGAAGCTCATCCAAGCGGCCGACTACGACATCAAGAAGGCCGAAACCGGAATCATCTACATCGACGAGATCGACAAGGTGGCCCGCAAAAGCGAAAATCCGTCGATCACCCGGGACGTGTCCGGCGAGGGTGTCCAGCAGGCGTTGCTGAAGATCCTCGAGGGGACCTCGGCGGCCGTACCTCCCCAGGGGGGGCGAAAGCATCCTCACCAAGAGTTCCTGCAGATCGACACCACGAACATCCTGTTCATCTGCGGTGGGGCATTTGCCGGCCTCGAGCAGGTGGTCGAGGCTCGTCAGGGTGGCGTCGGGGTGGGTTTCGGCGCCGACGTTCGATCGGCGTCGGAAAAGGATGTGGGTGCGCTGTTCTCCGACGTCCGGCCCGAGGACCTCATCAAGTTTGGTCTGATCCCCGAGTTCATCGGCCGTCTGCCGGTGGTGGGTACGGTCTCCCAGCTTGAAGTCGAGGCGCTGGTCAAGATCCTCGTCGAACCGAAGAACGCGCTCATCAAGCAGTACCAACGCCTGTTCGAGTTTGAGAACGTCGAGTTGGAGGTTGACGACGACGCGCTGGTGGCGATCGCCGAGCATGCGATGGAACGGGGAACGGGTGCCCGCGGCCTTCGGGCCATCCTCGAGGACGTCCTCCTCGATGTGATGTACGAGCTGCCCGGTGACGACGAGGCAGGCCGAGTGCTGGTCGACCTCGAGACGGTGCAGGGGCATTCGGCACCGACGGTGCTGCCCCGCAGTGCCGAGCGGCCTGACCGCGCAGCGTCCTGACGGGACCCGACCCAGTAGTCGGGCCGTCGATCGAATGACCGAGTCCACCGTTCTCGACCTGCGTAGTGCGTTGCGCTTCCTGGACGGTCACGTCAATCTGGAGGCCACCGCCGGGCGCATTCGCGGCCTGAGCCTCGAAACCATGCGCGGCCTGATCGGGGTGATGGGCGAGCCCCAGGTCGATGTCCGGACGGTTCACATCACCGGCACGAACGGTAAGGGCTCGGTGTCGGCGATGATCTCGGGACTGCTGGTGTCGGCCGGATTGCGGGTTGGTGGGTACTCGAGCCCACACGTCGACACGGTCCGCGAGCGCCTCACCATGGACGGAGCGTTGATCACCGAAGAGGCTTTCGTCGATCTGGTAGCCGACCTCGAACGCTACGAGGGGGTAGCCCCCAAGCAGCCCTCCTACTTCGAAATGTTGACCGCGGCGGCGCTCTTGTGGTTCAGCAACGAGGCGGTGGACGCTGCGGTGGTTGAGGTCGGACTGCTCGGGCGCTACGACGCCACGAACGTGATCGACTCGGATGTTTCGGTAGTGACGAACATCGGGCGGGACCACACCGACGGAACCGGGGACTGGCGTCGGGACGTAGCGTCCGAAAAGGCTGGCATCATCCGGGCCGGACGACCTCTGGTGCTCGGTGAGATGTCGATCGGGCTCCGGGAGGTCTTTGTTGCCGAGGCCCCGGACCCGTTACTGGAGCGGGGTGTGGACTTTGGCGTCCGGTCGACAGAACGGGCCGTGGGCGGGCAGATGATCGAAATGTGGACGCCGGCCGGGGAGCACGCCGAGGTGTTCCTTGGGATGCACGGCGATCACCAGGCTGACAACGCTGTTGTCGCCCTCACTGCGGCCGAAGCTTTTTTGGGCGTGCCGCTGGGAGATGACGTGATGGCTGAGGGCTTTGCCGCCGTTCAGATCCCGGGCCGACTCGAGATAGTGAATGCTGAGCCGTTGGTCGTGCTGGATGGGGCCCACAACCCAGAGGCTGTTCGGGCGCTGGCTGCCTCAGTGCCAGAGGTCTTCCCGTCGGCTCGCCGCATCGTGGTCATGGGGTGCCTGGGTCCGCGGGAGCCCGCTGAGGTGTTTGACGAACTGTCGGCAATGGCCCCCGATCTGATCGTGGCGTGCACAGCGCCCTCGCCGAGGGCCTTACCAGCAGCGGACCTCGCCGCCCTAGCGCGGAGTCGTCGGATGGACGTCGAGGTGGTGCCCGACCCGGTGGACGCCGTGTGCTTGGCTGTGTCGGTGGCTGACGACGCCGACCTGGTTCTTGTGACCGGTTCGTTCTACGTCCTATCGGCTGCTCGGGAGGCGCTCGACAGCCTCGACGGGACGTAGTCTCAGAGTTATGAACCGAACCCTCGTCATCTGTAAACCCGACGCCGTCGAACGCGGCCTGGTAGGGGAGATCATCGGCCGATTCGAGCGAAGGGGACTGGTTATCGCCGCCGCCGAGATCCGTCTACTGGACGTTGACACGCTGGCAAGGCACTACGAGGAACACGTTGGCAAGGGTTTCTATGACGACTTGGTGGCTTTCATGTCCAGATCTCCGGCCATGGTGCTTGTAGTCGAGGGGCTGGAGGGCACGTTCGCAGCGGTCCGGGCAATGATGGGTGCCACCAACCCACTGGAGGCGGCACCGGGCACCATCCGGGGCGACTACGGCCTCATGATGACGGAGAACCTGGTCCACGGTTCGGACTCCGACGAGTCTGCCGAACGCGAGATCGGGCTCTTCTTCCCTGAAATTTGATTGATCGCTGGTCGGCGAATCGAGAACGGACTGGGCCAGATGCATGCGTTCAGTGGTTGAATGTGCGCACAGAGTGGCAATTCACTGACGGATGCGTTACGTTTCTCAGAGGTCCGACGCACGTCGTTCAGGGCCTATCCCGTCCACAGGCATGCCCTTGGGCGGGTCGACCGATCCAACGAACCACGGAGCCACCCGGGTGATGGCCGATTCCGCAGACCGCCCAGGCCGGCCCACTCGTAGGCCCGTACTCGGGTCCCGAGATATCGCAGTTGACCTTGGTACGGCAAACACACTGGTCTCTGTCAGAGGGGAGGGCATCGTCCTCTTAGAGCCCTCGGTGGTGGCCGTCAATGCGCTGGACGGCACCTTGCTGGCTGTCGGCGACGAGGCCAAGCGGATGATCGGCCGGACGCCGGACCACATCCGGGCCGTCCGGCCACTCAAGGATGGCGTCATCGCCGACTTCGAGGTCTGCGAGAAGATGCTCCGGTACTTCATCCAGCAGGTCCACAGTCGAAGGTGGGCCAAGCCACGGATGGTCATCTGCGTCCCGTCCGGGGTCACTGGCGTGGAGCGCCGGGCCGTCCAGGAAGCCGCTGAGTATGCGGGTGCCCGACCCCCGGCTTACATTATCGAGGAGCCCATGGCGGCTGCTATCGGCGTGGGCCTGCCGGTCGCAGAACCGACCGGTTCGATGATCGTGGATATCGGCGGAGGAACCACTGAGGTAGCGGTGATATCCCTCGGTGGCGTGGTGGCCGCCCAGTCCACCCGGGTTGGTGGAGACGAGATGGACGACGCCGTCAAGCAGTTCCTGAAGAAGGACAAAGGGGTGGACGTCGGTGACCGGACCGCAGAGAACATCAAGATCCGCCTCGGATCGGCTCACCCGCTGACCCAGGAGATCCGGGCCGAGGCCAGTGGGCGTGGATTGCGATCCGGCTTGCCTGAGTCGGCGGTCTTCACCACCCGGGAGATACGCGAGGCCCTCGAGGAGCCGGTGTCGGCCATCATCGATACCGTGAAGGTCACCTTGGATCGAACCCCGCCGGAACTGGCCGCCGACATCATGGATCGGGGTATCACCCTGGCAGGCGGAGGAGCCCTTCTCATCGGTCTGGCAGATCGGATCCGGGTGGAGACGGGCATGCCGGTCTGGATGGCACCCGACCCGCTGCGGGCCGTGGCCATGGGAGCCACTGCGGTACTCGATGAGTTCTCCAGGTTCGGAGACATGATCTTCGGCGACGACGCCGAGTAGCGGACTGTGGCGGCCACTCGCCCCACCGGTGGACTCCGGCCCACCTTGACGATCCTGATTATGGGGGCCCTCACGTTGCTGACCCTGCAATATCGTGGGGCCGAACCCCTGAGTGCCTTCCAGCGTGGCGTGCGCGATGTCATTGAACCGTTGCGGACAGTCACCGACCGTGTGGTCTCCCCGGTGCGGTCGGTCTGGAACGGCTTGCTGGACTACGACGAACTCCGGGCCGAGAACGAACGACTAGCCGACGAGTTGGCGCGGATGCGTGGTCGACGATTGACTGCCGAAGCTGACGGGGAGCTGCTCGAACGCCTCCTCAGCGAGGTCGGAATCGACTTCGCCGAGTTAGATACCGTGGTGGTTCGAATTCTGGGAACTCCGCCTGGGAACTTCTCGACCCACATGATTGAGGTTGATAAGGGTAGCGACGACGGTTTGGCCGAGGGCATGCCGGTGGTCACCGGTGCAGGTCTGGTTGGGCGTTTGGAGTCAGTTGATCGTGCTCGCTCGGTGGTCCGGCTTGCGGTCCATCCGGAGTTCCGGGTTGGGGTGCGACTCGTTGGATCCCAAGACGAGGGACTGGCTCGGGGAGGTGGACGATCCGGCTTCTTGGTGATTGATGCCGGGGTGCGGGCAGACACGGTCGTGGAGGCCGGCGAGGTTGTGGTCACATCCGGTGGCCGAAGCCGGTTTCCCGCCGATATCCCTGTGGGTCGGGTCATGGATCCGGGGAGTGGAGGTGACTTTCAGCGGGAGATCCTTGTTGATCCGTCGGCTTCTCTGGAGAACTTGAGTTTCTTGAACGTACTTCTGGTGACCGAGGAACGGACCTTTGACCCGTTGGTGCTCTTGGATCCGGGGGGGCGGTCAAGGTGACTGGCCGGTTCCGGGTTCTGGCCCTGCTGCTGACCGCCGCTGCGCTTCAGGCCACAGTGTTTGATGAGGTCAGGATCGACGGCGTGTCCGTGGAGTACCTGCTACTGGTCTCGGTGTTGGCCGGGTTTCACGGTGGACCGGAACGCGGTGCCACGGTGGCTTTCTTGGCCGGGTTGCTTCACGATTCGGTTGGTTCGACGCCGCTGGGTGTGCACGCCCTGGTCTACGCGCCGATGGCCGCGGTGGCTGGCCACCTGTCGGTCCGATTGGCCGATGGGGCTCGGGCATTGGCATTGGTCGGACTGACCGCGTCGGTGATGGTGGGTGTGACCGCCGCAGCGGGAGTCGGGGCGCTCTTCGGCCTTCATCCGGTCAGTGGCGTGGACTTGGTTTCGACGGCGACCATCGCCGCATTGACCACCGTGGTCGTGGCCGGCCCGACCAGCAGGGTGGTTCGGTGGGCGGTAACCGGCGGGCTTCCGGTCGACATCGATCTCAACGAAGGGACTAGCGCCGAGAGGACTTTCGGCCGGTGAGTGGCCAGTGAACGAGGTCAGCCGCTATCGGATGCGGGTGCTGGCCATCATTGGCCTATCGATGTTCGTCGCCTTGGCGGCTCGGCTCTGGTATCTGCAAGTCATGGTCAGCGAGCAGGCAGTGGCCACGGCGCGTAGCAACATCACCCGGGTCATTCCGGTCCCGGCCCCACGTGGACGCATCCTCGATGTGAACGGCCGGGTGATGGTCGGCAATCGAACGACCACCGTGCTGACCATGAACCGTCGTGAACTCGACGAGGCAGCCTTCACCGGCGACCAGATCCGACTGATGCTGACCGAGATCGCCATTGAGATCAACCGGTCGGGCCAGTTGATGAAAGTTGCTGACGTGGAACGGGCCTTGCGGGATCCGTCCTACGGCCGGTATGACGACGTGCCGATCGCGCATGACGTGGGTGGTGAGCTCCTTGTGTTCTTCGGTGAACGACCCGACCGGTTCCCTGGTGTCCGGGTGGCGGAGAGCACGGTGCGCTCCTACCTGTATGGCGATTTGGCTAGCCACGTGCTGGGGTGGGTTGGACCCGTCAACGATGTCGAGCTGAGTCAGCGCCGACCCCCGGCGGGCAAGGAGTACCGACTACGCGACCGGATCGGGAAGGCCGGAGTGGAGCTCATGTTCGAGAACGACCTCCGGGGCGTGGCTGGCCACAAGGTGGTCGAGGTCGACCGGCTCGGCGAGATCGTTCGCGAACGCGACGATCTTTTCTTGCCGCCAGTGCCGGGCGACGACATCGTCTTGTCGCTAGACGCCGACGTTCAGTACCTCGTGGAACGGGAGCTAGAACGGTCCATTTACCTGGCCCGGTCCAGAGAACCTGACCAGGACCCGGACGACCCGAGCCGTCTCTTGCCCGCCTATGACGCTCCGGGTGGCGCGGTCGTCCTCTTGGATCCGATGATCGGATCAGTGGTGGCCATGGCCTCCTATCCGTCTTACGATCCCAACGATTCGATCGGTGGGTTCTCGGTCGATCAGTGGGCTGAGTTAAACGACCCGGCGAACGACCTTCCCATGTTCAATCGCGCTATCCAGGGTGAGTACGCGCCTGGTTCGACTTTTAAGCTCTTCACAGCCCATGCCGCCTGGCACGAGGAGGTGTTCGGCGTAGGCGCCGTCCCCGCGGCCGACATGGAATGGAACGATCCTGGGTCCTACGTGCTTCGAGCCTGTGGAGAAGTCGACCCGACCGACCCACCACCGGGTTGCCGATATCGAAATGCGGGGGAGAAGCAGTACGACCGTGTGGACCTGATTCGGAGCCTCACGGTGTCCAGCGACGTCTACTACTACCGGATCGGCGAATCAATTTACACCAACCCCAGACATCCGGACACCGCTATCCAGGATGCGGCAACTGCCTACGGCCTGGGACTGGAATCGGGTATCACCTTGCCCTTCGAGCAGGACGGCTACCTTCCCACACCAGCCAATCGGCGGCTTCGCCACGAGGAGAACCCCGTGGCCTTTCCCGAGTGGGGATGGTCCACGGGCGACAACGTGATCACGGCGATAGGCCAGGGCGAGGTGCTGGTCACCCCGCTACAGCTGGCCAACGCCTTCGCCACGTTCGCTAACGGTGGGGTGCGGTTTGCCCCAAACGTGGTGGACCGGGTGGTGAGTCGTGACGGCACGACGGTCCGGGTGTTCGGACCACGGGCATTGTCTACTGTCGACATCCGACCCGCTTTCCAGAATCGAGTACTGGAGGGGTTGGCCGGGGTCACCGCTGACGAGGAGGGGACGGCATATTGGGCGTTCAACTCTGAGGCCACTGACGGTGTGTACTTCCCACTGGAGAAATTTCCGGTCGCCGGTAAGACGGGAACCGCTGAAGTGCGCGGCAAGGCCGACACTTCCATCTTCGCTGCGTTTGGTCCCGTGAAGGCCCCGACCCACACCATGGTGGCCATCCTTGAAGAGTCGGGCTTCGGATCCAGCGTTGCTGCACCGCTGGCCGCCCGAGTGCTCGAGAAGGTGTTCCAGGGCACAGTGCCCGAGGCGCCACTTGCAGCCGAGCGCTATGCACGGTCGGCCGCCCTCCCGCTATGCGTCGCGTGGCACCAGTGGCGGTCCGGGGACACTCTGGATCGGTTGGAGGAGGCCGACCCTTCGTCGGCTGAAGCCGGTGGCCCCGTTCTGGACGCCTCGGGACATGTGGTGGTCCGAGGCGTCCAAGTGGACTGCGAGGACCTAATCGAGGAGGTGTTCGACGTGTTCGAGTTCGTGTCCACTGGGGAGGGAACGGGCTGATGGTCGACTTTCGGCGTCCCGATTACGACACGCCGCGGGTACTGCGCCATGTCGACTTCATGCTTCCGGTGCTGGCGCTGGTGACGGCGGGCATTGGAGTATTGATGGTCTATTCAGCGACTCGTGGCCCGGCCACCGATCTACGCCCCGCTGAGACGTTCTTCCTGAGTCGTCAGGCACGGATGGTGGGTGTTGGGGCGGCAGCGATGACCCTGGCGGCCTGGTTCGGGCACAGGCGACTCGAGCGGATGATCTGGCTGGCCTACGGCGTCACGCTGATGGCACTGGTCGCCGTGTTGGTGTTTGGCAACGAGGTGAAGGGATCCCGGTCCTGGTTCCAGGTGGCCAACAACCAGTTCCAGCCCTCCGAGCTAGGGAAGGTGACCCTGATCGTGGTTCTGGCCGCCTGGTTGGGTCGTACCGAGACGCCGTCGATTCCCCGAGTGCTGCTGACCGTCCTGTTGGCGGCCGGGCCGGTGGGTCTCATCGTGCTCCAGCCAGACCTAGGGACGGTGCTGGTCTACGGAGCCATCGTGGCGGGGATGATGTTTGTGGGGGGGTTGAAGGGTCGACACCTGTTGGTTCTTGGCTTGTTGCTGGTCAGCGGGGTGGTGCTGGTCCTCGAATCCGAGGTGCTGGAGGACTACCAGGTCCGGCGCCTCTTGGTGTTCGTCGACGAGGAGACGAACACGGCGGCCAGCTACAACCTCGAACAGGCCGAGGTGGCCATTGGCAACGGCGGCCTGACCGGTCGGGGGCTGTTCCAGGGCACGCAGAACAATTCGGCGCTGGTGCCCGAGCAGCAGACCGACTTCATCTTCACCGTGGTGGCCGAGGAGACGGGCTTCGTAGGTAGTGCAGTGGTGCTGGGGTTGGTCGGTCTGCTGTTGTTGCGGGTGTGGAGGATCGGACAGATGGCCGATGACCGGTTCGGCATGCTGCTCTCGGCCGGGGTTTTCTCGATGGTCTCCTTCCAGGTATTCCAAAGCGTGGGGATGTCCACCGGAATCATGCCCATCACCGGGATCCCGTTCCCATTGGTCAGTTACGGGGGATCGTCACTCTTGGCGACCTGCCTGGCGCTCGGGCTGGTCCAGAGTGTCCACATGAGACGCCATGAGGCGATAGGTCGACGAGCGGAGTCCCTGAGGCGGGACCAGCGCGCTTGATCGGTACGCTGGTTGAATCATGAGTTCGCTTTGGTCCGAACTCGAGTGTGTCCTCGGCGAGGTCCAGAAGCCGGCCCGATACATCGGCTGCGAGGACGGGATGACCGTTCCCGACCACCATCCCGGCGCAGTGGCCTGGCTTCTGCTCTACCCGGACACCTACGAAGTCGGCCTTCCCAACCAGGGTCTCCAGATCCTGTATGAAATCCTCAACGAACGGCCCGATGCGGTGGCCGAGCGTAGTTATGCGCCGTGGACCGACCTGGCCGAGGTATTGCGCAGGGAGGGTCTGCCCCTGTTCTCAGTGGATACCCATCGGGCGGCACGGGACTTCGACGTGCTGGCCTTCAACCTGTCGGCTGAGTTGGTCTACACCAACGTACTGGAGTGTCTGGACCTGGCCGGTATTCCGATCCGGACTGCCCATCGCACCGACGACGATCCGCTGGTCCTGGTAGGGGGCCACTGTGCCTACAACCCGGAACCCTTGGCCGACTTCGTGGACGCTGCGGTGCTGGGCGACGGTGAGGAGGTGGTCGGCGAAATCACCGAAGTGCTGGCCGCATGGAAGGCCGAGGGAGGGGGAGTTCGTGTTGACCTACACCGGCGTCTTGCCACTGTTGCCGGGGTTTACGTGCCGTCCCTCTACGAAGTGACGTTCGCCGACGGGCGCCTCCAAGGAGTCCGACCGTCGTCGGAGACGGTCGAAGTGGTGGAGAAGCGCACGGTGGCCGACCTGGCGGACTGGCCCTATCCGAAACAGCAGTTGGTGCCGTTAACCGAGGTGGTCCACGACCGCCTGAACGTTGAAGTGTTCCGGGGCTGCACCCGTGGATGCCGGTTCTGCCAAGCGGGGATGATCACCCGCCCTGTCCGCGAACGACCCGCCGCACAGGTGCGGACCATGGTTGCCGACGGTCTAAGGCGTACCGGCTACGACGAAGTGGCCCTCACATCGTTGTCCACGGCGGACTTCAGCGGCATTGAACAGGTGGTGGCTGAAACGGTGGCCGACGATGCCTGCGGGCAGGTTTCGGTTTCGCTTCCCAGCCTTCGGGTGGATGCCTTCACCGTGGGGATCGCAGCCGAGATCCAGAAGGCGCGCCGGACCGGTCTGACCTTCGCCCCCGAGGCTGGCTCGTGGCGCATGCGTCAGGTCATCAACAAGTTGATCCGCGAGGAGGATCTCTACGCGGCGGTGGAGTCTGCCTATTCGCAGGGATGGCGGCGGGTGAAGTTGTACTTCCTGACGGGGCTACCCACTGAGACAGACCAGGACACGCTGGGCATCCTCGAGATGGCTCGGCGGTGTGTCGAGGTCGGTCGCCAGCACCTCCGGAACCCATCGGTGACGGTGTCGGTCGGTGGGTTCGTGCCCAAACCGTTCACGCCATTCCAGTGGTTTGGGCAGAACACCGAGGCCGAACTGCGACGCAAGGTCGGCATATTGCGCGACGAGTTGAAACGCGACACTAAGGGCTACCGGGGCGTGCAACTCAAGTGGCACGATCCTCGGGCTACTGCCATTGAGGGCCTGCTGAGTCGCGGGGATCGTCGAGTAGGTGCAGTGGTGGAAGACGTTTGGCGTTCGGGAGGGGTATTCCAGGAGTGGAGTGAACACTTCTCCCTGGAACTCTGGACCGCAGCACTGGAACGTCAGGGCCTGACGCTCGAGGAGATGGTGTACCGCCACCGGACCGAAGACGAAGCCTTTGCCTGGGACCACCTCTCAGCTGGCTTGCACCGTGACTTCCTCTGGGAGGATTGGCGTGATGCCCTTGAAGCGGTGGGCCTCGAGGACTGCCGGTGGACACCCTGCTATGACTGCGGCGCCTGCACCGGCTACGGAATAGAGCACGTGGTGGCCTCCGCCACGCCGCCGGCAGGTGGAAGTCAGGGGACCGGACAGGACCTGGCCAACGGAGGGGAGGTGCCGGTGCTGTTGACAGAGCGGCCCAACCAGGGTCAGCCGGTTCCGGTGGGGGGTGGATGATGCGCATCCGGATCCGCTTCCATAAGAAGGGGAAGGTACGGTTCGTCAGCCATCGGGATGTGGCCCGGATCTGGGAGCGTGCCTTTCGGCGCGCTGGGATCGCGGTGGCCTATAGCCAGGGCTTTTCGCCACGGCAGAAGTTGTCGTTCGGACTAGCACTGTCGACTGGTCACGAGTCCGAAGCCGAGTTCCTAGAAGTGGAGTTAGTGGACGACCGTTATCGGGACCAGAAGACATGGGAGGCCGACAGGGGTCTTAGTCCAGCGATGGAGGTGGTTGAGGCCCTAAACGCCGCGCTGCCGATCGGAATGGACGTAGTAGCCGTAGCGCCCATCGAAAAGGGCGATTCGCTGCAGCAGGCCGTAGTGGCCTGCACCTGGTCGATAGATGTCGACGACATCAGTCGTGAAGAAGCCGAGGCGTGGGTGGCCGATGTGCTGTCTCGCGCCGAGATCGTCGTTGAGCGCGAGCGGAAGGGCAAGCCGGTCATCGAGGACTTGAGGCCCCACGTGCACGCGCTCGGCGTCACCGGGGCGACGGAAACCGGGGTTCGGCTGACTGCCGACCTCGGTACCCAGCCCCGGGCACTAAGGCCGACAGAACTCCTGGTAGCGGTGGATCCGCCGCTGGTGGCTCGGTCTGTGTGCAGGATGAACCAATGGACGTCGCAGGGGACCGACCGCGAGGAGCCGTTGACGGCCCCGGTTGCCCCTGCCCCGCTGGCGAAGGTGCCGGCGTGATGAGAAGGGAACACACCTATGAGCGAGAACGAGGGGGCCCGCACAGCCGGGCCCGGAGACGCCGGATCGACTGATTCTGGACCACTGGCTGGTGAGAGTCATCCTGCACCAGGTGCGGGAGGGCGCAAGCCCCAGATCGGTGATAGCCGCCCCGCACCCGACTTGGGAGGGCGCAAGCCCCAGATCGGTGATAGCCGCCCCGCACCCGACGCCAGCTTGACTGGCGGCGATCAGGGCGGCGATCAGGGCGGCGATCAGGGCGGCGATCAGGGCGGAGGCGGCGGCGAGTCGGGTTCCAGTTCGGGACGTCGGCGTCGACGTCGACGCGGAGGCCGTGGCCGGGGTCAGGGCGGTGGTAGCCAGGGCCAGCAGTCGGGCGGTGGCCAGGGTAGCCAGCGGGGTAGGAACCGACCCGTGGAGGCGGTGACCGACGACGCTCCGGTAGAGCTCGACGAGGACACTCTCAAGAGTCGCCGTGGCCGGGAGCGCCGAGGCAAGCCCATTGGCCGTTACATGATGTGCGTCAGTGTTAGTGATGGGGTTACCCAGATCGCCGTGCTCGAGGGCAGACAACTCATCGAGCACTACCTCTCGCGTCCCGCTGACGATGTATCCGAGATCCACGGCAACGTGTACCTGTCCAAGGTCCAGAACGTCCTCCCCGGCATGGAGGCCGCCTTTGTGGACATCGGAACCCCGAAGAACGCTGTGCTGTACCGGGGTGACGTCCAGTACGACGAGAAGGAGTTTGGGGGGAAGGGGCGGCCCCGTATCGAACAGGTCCTCAGGTCCCGTCAGACCATCCTTGCCCAGGTCACCAAGAACCCGATCGCCCACAAGGGGGCCCGCCTGACCCAAGAGGTCTCGCTTCCCGGACGGTTCGTGGTGTTGGTGCCCAACAGTTCCACGTACGGGATATCCAAGCGTCTCTCGGAGTCCGAGCGCAAGCGTCTCCGTAAGATTTTGGATCGGGTGAAGCCCAAGCAGCACGGGGTCATCGTGCGCACGGCAGCCGAGGACATAACCAAGGAAGAGATCGAGCGCGACGTGCGTCGACTCCTGACCCAGTGGAATGAGATCGAGAAGCTGGCCGGCCGTTCCGAGGCTCCCAGCCTCCTGTATCGCGAGCCTGAGATGGCCTTCCGTTTCATCCGGGAGGAGTTCAACAAGGACTTTCGCGGAGTGGTAATTGACGACCCCGACATGTTCGAGCGGGTTCGAACTTACGTGGAGAGCGTGAACCCGGCCCTCGTGGACCGGATCTCGTACCACGATCCGGAGATCGAGTCGCTGCCGTTGTTCGAGCGCCACCATGTGCACGAACAGTTACGTAAGGCTTTGGACCGGAAGGTCTGGTTGCCGTCTGGCGGGTCGCTCATCATCGAGCACACCGAGGCCCTGACGGTCATTGATGTCAATACGGGTAAGAACGTAGGTCGCTCCAGCCTCGAGGAGACGGTGTTTCGCAATAATTTGGAGGCGGCTGAGGAGATCGCTCGCCAGCTGCGCCTTCGGGACATCGGTGGCATCATCGTGATCGACTTCGTGGATATGGAGATCAAGGCCAATCGGGAGGCGGTGGCCACTACGTTGCGAGATGCACTGGCCCGAGATAAGACCCGGACTCAGGTGTTTGATATATCAGATCTCGGCCTGGTGGAGATGACTCGAAAGCGCATCGGTGAAGGACTCCTCGAGTCGTTCGCCAACGCGTGCGCCGACTGCGGCGGCCGCGGGGTGAATCTGGACGACGACCTCCTGGCCGGCTCGGGTCGAGCTGGGCGACGATGAACATGGGATCGACCAGAGTCTGAGCAGTCGACGGTGATGACCGATGCCAATCATCGCCTCGATGTGATATGTGGGCCGGTGGGGCCCCTATTGCTCACCGGTAGCCTGTGTCCACTATGTACGCAGTGATCGCCACGGGTGGAAAGCAATACCGGGTCGAGGAGGGACAGCGCGTCCTCGTCGAGCGCCTGGGGTCGGTGGACAGCGAAGTTGAGTTGAGGCCGGTGATGGTCGTCGACGGTGACGACGTTCTGGCCACTCCAGAGGCCCTATCCGGAGCCAGCGTGTCCGCTCGTATCGTCGGTGATGCCAAGGGACCGAAGATCCGTGGCTTCACATACAAGAACAAGAGCAACCAGCGTCGCCGGTGGGGGCACCGTCAGCACCTGGCCGAGATCGAGATCACCGGAATCACGAGGGGCTGAGGGAATGTCAAAGACCAAGGGTGGCGGGTCGACCCACAACGGCCGCGACTCCAACGCACAGCGTCTGGGTGTCAAGGTCTACGACGGTGGCCAGGTGACCGCTGGCAGCATCATCATCCGCCAGCGGGGCACTAAGTTCCACGCTGGCGAGAATGTGGGTCGCGGGGGCGATGACACGCTGTTCGCTACGGCTGATGGTCGGGTCAAGTTCGGTCGCCGCGGTGGCCGGAAATTGGTCGATATCATCACCGACTGACCGGCCCTACTCCGGATCTCCCGCTGATGGTCGGGTTGCGGCGCACCGTTTCGGCGGTGTGTCGTTCTGATTTTTGGCCTAGCTCCTAGGCCCGGTCCGGGGCGGGTCCAGTGTGGGCATCAGTCCAGACCCAGTCCGTCGGGTAGTTGTTGTCGGGTCCAGCCGAGCAGGTTGAGGCCAGATCGACATGCGAACCGGTCGGTCATACCACCCACGTAGCACACTGCAGCACGGATCATCAACGGACTACCGACAATGTCGTCCCTCTCCGGTCCGTCGCCGATGACCCCGACCGCGGTGGGTGGGAGGTCTCCGGGGTTGGCCACAAAGTGGTCCACGAGAGCCCGGAGGAGGTCGATCACCCGTCTGGCCTGCTTGAGGGACTCTGGCCGCAGGTAGATCCGCTCGTAATCAAAGGACCGGAAGCCGGCGAGGGCTTCCGCGGTGTCGGAATCCATTCCGATGTGACCTGAAGCCGTCGAGGCAGATACGACTCCGTCGATGAAGGCGGCCAACTGCTCCCGGCGGGTGGTCCCGCAGCGTTGGACGACTCCACCCGGGAGGTCATTAGCGGTCACGATGCCGGTATAAACGGCATCCTCAAAGTCATGGCACACGTAGGCAATCCGGTCGGCCCAACTCACAACCTCTCCCTCAGGGGTGGCTGGAGCGGGTCGGGACCAAGAGTGGTTGCGGATCCCGTCGAGGGTCTGGGCGCACAGGTTCAATGGCGCCAACGTCACATCGGCCCCCCACTGGGCATGGTCATACCCGCCGTCCACATAGGGCGATAGGGCGTCTTCGCTGGCGTGGCCTCCGGGTCCGTGGCCGCAGTCATGGCCAAGGGCGATGGCTTCCGCTAGGGCGACATTCAGTCCAAGGCGGGCGGCAATGGCCCTCGACACCTGAGCTACCTCCAGAGCATGGGTCAGGCGGGATCGCTGGTGGTCTTCTGGGAAGACGAACACCTGGGTCTTACCGGCGAGACGCCGGAAGGCCGTGGAGTGCAGGATCCGATCTCGGTCCCGCTCAAAGCAGGTCCGGAATTGGTCCGGCGCCTCTTCGACCGCCCGGTCGCCACCACCGTCGCCTCGGGTGGCGCCCTCGGTGAGTGGAAGGTGGTGGCCCGCATCGCGCTCCGGCCGGGCGTGCGCAGATACCTCTCCTATGGCGGCGTGGCTGTCGTGGTGGGCGGTCCGGAGGTCACCACCCCGGTCGGGCCAGTTCCCTTCCATGGTCGAGGCCCAGATTCGGGCTCGGTCCGTTGCACCTTGACTGCTCATCGACCCACCCTACGGAGCCGGAATACGAGCCCGTGACGCGAAGCGACCCTCAGTAGGCTCCGGCCTATGTCCCAGGGTTCGGGGTCGCAGTTTGTCGACGAGTGTGGACTAAACGTCCACGGTGGGGACGGGGGCGCGGGAGCAGTTTCATTTCGCCGTGAGGCTCACGTTCCCAAGGGTGGTCCCGACGGCGGCGACGGTGGTGACGGAGGGAGCGTGTGGCTGGAGGCCGACCATAACGTGGCCTCCCTGTTGGCCTTCCGGGATCACCCCCACCGTCGAGCAGGAGACGGTACGCATGGATCGGGAGGCAAACGCCACGGCCGAGCCGCTGAAGATGTCGTGGTGAAGGTCCCCGAGGGCACTACGGTGCACGACCTTTATTCGGGCGAGGTACTGGCCGATCTGTTGCAACACGGGGACCGCTGGTTGGGCGCGGAGGCGGGCCACGGCGGCCGCGGGAACGCCAAGTTCCTGAGCAACCGGCGTCGGGCCCCCTCGTTTGCTGAACAGGGCGAGGTGGGCGAGGAGCGGTGGCTGCGGCTTGAACTTCGACTGATGGCTGACGTGGCCCTAGTGGGGTTTCCCAACGTGGGCAAGAGCACGCTCATTTCGAGGATCTCAGCAGCCAAACCGAGGATTGCCGACTATCCGTTTACCACTCTGGAGCCGAATCTCGGGGTTGTGAACCCCGACGGGCGCCCCGGGTTCGTAGTCGCTGACATTCCTGGCTTGATTGAGGGCGCCAGCGAGGGACGGGGTCTGGGTCACCAGTTCCTCCGCCACGTCGAACGAGCCCGGGTGTTGCTCGTCCTCTTGGATTTGGCGCCCAACGCGCTCGACAACCCGAGACGCCAATTGGAGGTCCTGCTAGGCGAGTTGGGTGCCTACCAGCCCGACCTACTGGACCGACCCCGCCTAGTGGTCGGGTCACGGGCGGACGTGGCTGAGCCATCCGCCATCGGGGCGCTTCCCCCTGATGCCGGGTCGTCTATCTCGGCGATGACGGGCGAGGGACTGGACGGTCTCGTCCACGCATTGGCTGACCTGGTGGTCCAGGCTCGGGAGGCGCCGATGGAACGGCCGGCGATGGTGGTTCACCGGCCCGCCACCGAGGACGTGACCGTGGAACGTGGCGAGGACGGCACATGGGAGGTAGCCGATCGACGGGTAGCCAGAGTGGCAAATCTGAACGACTTAACCAACCTCGATGCGCTGGACTATCTCCAGGACCGCCTGAAGCGCATGGGGGTGAACCGCGCGCTGTCCCGGGCCGGGGTCCGCGATGGGGAACCGGTGCGCATCGGTCGCCTCGAGTTCACCTACGAGCAGGATTGATCAGATGGCCGGACGACACGACACCGTCGTGGTCAAGATTGGGACCTCGTCGATCACTGATGACGAGGGGGTCATAGACCGCGCCTCGGTTGGGCGCTTCTGCGATGGCGTGGCGGCACTTCGAATCTCTGGCCGACGGGTCGTAGTTGTGACCTCCGGGGCCATTGCCGCAGGGCTTCCCGAGTTGGGCCTGGGAGGCGCACGTCGCCCCAGGGATGCCGTAACCCTCCAGGCCGTCTCGGCTGTCGGCCAAGGAGGCCTGATTCGCACCTACCGGGCGGAGTTGGGTCGGCACGACTTGATAGCCGGACAGGTGCTGCTGGCGCCACTCGATTTTTTTGTACGGGCCCAGTACTTACACGCCCGAGGAACTCTCACCCGTTTACTCGACCTCGGCGTGGTGCCGGTAGTCAATGAGAACGATGCCATTGCAGATGACGAGATCAGGTTCGGTGACAACGACCGGATCGCGGCTCTAGTAGCCCACCTGGTTGAGGCGTCGACGCTCGTATTGTTGACCGACACGCCGGGACTCCTGACTGCCGATCCCCGGCTGGACGCCGGTGCCTCCCTCATCGAGGAGATCGTGGAGATCGATCAAGAACTCGAGGGTTTCGCCGGATTGAGCGCGTCAGCGCGGGGGAGCGGCGGCATGGCCTCGAAGCTGGCGGCCGCCAAAATTGCCAGTTGGTCGGGGGTGCGGACGGTCATCGCCGACGCGGCCCGTGACGGGGTGATGGTCGACGCATGTGACGGTAGGGCCGGTGTAGGAACGGTAATTCGCCCGCGGGAGGCCAACCTTGGCGCCCGCCGCCTGTGGATCGCCTTCGCGGTTGGGTCTTCTGGTCGGGTAACCGTCGACGCCGGTGCCCGGCGGGCGCTCGAGGAACGGCGGGTGTCGCTTCTGCCAGCCGGGGTTGTCGCCGTGGACGGAACCTACGAGGCGGGATCAGCCGTCGAGGTCTGTGACCCATCTGGTTCGGTATTCGCCAAGGGGATCGTGCGGCACGATTCGGTGTTGTTGCGGGCCAATGCCGGCCGTCGAACCGGAGACCTGCCTGACGGGATGGCCCATGAGGCCATCCACGCTGACGACTTGGTTGTCCTACCCTGACAGGGGGGGTCGTCGCTGCCTGCGAGGGTAGATGTCAGCGGCGAAGGAGTCTTCGGGCGACGCCCCTGAGGGAGTCCAGCAGGTCGTGGGCCTCGGACACCCCGATGGCAGCCGCCACGGTTACGTAGACGGTACCGGCTGTCGTGAGGGAGATCGTAGCGGTCGCCAAGTCGGGTAGCGAGTCGGTGAGCCAGTGAATGGTCACGGCGGCGACCACGGCCGCCGCGACCGGTGAGGCCAGGGGTCCCATCACCGATGATGGTCCGGTCGTCCCTCCGAGGGCTCGTCTGGTTCGGCGGGCCAGCAGCAGCAGTTCGGTCCAAGCTGCCATCGCGGATCCTAGGGCGAGGCCTACGGCTCCTAGGTGCGGATCCGGTGTCCCGGAGCGGATGCCCTGGCCAAGTGGCCCGAACCAGCCGTGGTTGCCAATGGTCAACAGATCGCCGGCGTGCACGGTGACGCGGTCCAATGGGAACATAAGGACCAAGCCGATCACCGCGGCCAAACCGACCCGCACAGTGGCGATCCGAGCTGGACCGGCCGTATCGCCCATCGCGAACAAGGTGTTCTGGTGGATGCGCGAGGAGGCGGTGGCCGGTAGCCCTATGGCGTAGGCCCCAAGTACGAGGGCCACTGCTCGGGCGTCGTCACCGTCAAAGGCCCCCCAGCCGAAGAGTGCGCCGACGATGGGTTCTCCCAGTACCAGAAACGCCACCGTCGAGAAGGCCACGAAGAAGGCCGTACGTCTGCGGGCCAGCAGGGAGGTGGTGGCTAACTCGGATGGGGTGCTACGAGCCATCCCGGGTAGGGCCGCAGCGGCGACGCTGGTAGCGAACAGGGCGACAGGAAGGCCATAGAGCATCTGGGCCGAGAGCAGGCCGGCTACCGCTCCCGTGGCTAGCAATGAGGCCAGCATCAGATCCAGGTACCCCGACAGTTGGAGGACACCCCGTCCGAGAACGGCCGGGCCGAACCGGCGACGAACGTCGGCCACCGACTGATCATCGCGGCCGAGGGTCCGTCCTATCCATGGTCGAAGTTCTGGGGCGAGACGGTGTACAGCCACGGCCTGCACGCCAAACTGGAGGGCACCTCCAGCCACCAGTCCCCAGGCAAGGCCGGTGGCCGCCCGGGAGGGGGACCAGTTCCCGACCAGGGCGGCGACCAAAACGGCGATCTGGGCCACGTTCCAGAGCACGGGGGCTACGTACGGCAGGAAGAACCGGCCGTGGCTGTTGAGGACGCCTAGGCACCATGCGGAGAGGACCAGCAGTCCCAGACCGGCTGTGGTGATACGTATGAGATCGATGGTCAGGTCGAGGCGTTGCTCATCGAATCCGGGAGCCAGCACTCTGGTTAGGGGTCGGGCAGCGACCATAGCCACGACCACTAGGAGGCCGGCTACGGCGGTAAGCAGACCTGCAACAGCGGCAGCGACCCGGCCGGCCTCCTCGCGGCGGCCTTCACCGAGGAGGCGGCTGTAGACGGGGATGAATGATGCCGAGAGGGAGCCCTCACCCAGCAGGTTCTGGAGCAGGTTCGGTATACGCAGCGCGGCGGCGAAGGCATCGGCGGCCGGCCCGAGGGCGAGGACCGACCGGAGTAGCGATTCGCGGAGCAGGCCAGCCAGTCGAGAAAGCAGTATTCCGCCGGCCACTGCGGTCGATGCACGGGCGCCCGACGGGCGCACCCTCGGGTCCACGGCCATTCGGTCCACGGTAGGCGATGGCTAGCCTCCATCGGATGCAGCATGCACCCTCCGCCGGCGGCTCCGGCTCCTCGATTCCCGACCTGGCCCGACGGGCCAAGATCGCCGCTCCCGCACTGGGCCTTGCCGGTACGACCACCAAGGACGCTGCCCTCAGGGCGGCAGCCGACCGACTGGAGGCTGATGTGGCGGACATACTGGCGGCCAACGGCGACGACTTGGCCAGCGGTAGGGCCGCCGGCATGGCCATCGGAGTGCTTGACCGTCTCCACCTCGACGAGGGTCGCGTGGCCGGTATGGCCTCAGGACTCCGCGAGGTGGCCAACCTGGATGATCCGGTGGGTCGAACGACGGCGGAGTGGACTCGCCCCAACGGCCTGCACGTGTCCAAGGTGCGGGTGCCGCTGGGGGTGGTGGCCATCATCTATGAGAATCGTCCAAACGTGACCAGTGACGCCTTCGGTCTATGTCTGAAGTCGGGCAACGTGGCCTTCCTGCGTGGATCTTCGGGGGCACTGGCCTCCAACCGAGCCATTGCCACGAGTATCCGTGCTGCACTGGTCGATGTCGGCCTTCCGGCCGATGCACTGGTGCTGGTGGAAGACGGGAGCCGTGAGGCAGCAGTGGAGTTCATGCAGCAACGGGACTTCGTGGACTGTCTCATTCCCCGGGGTGGACCGTCGTTGATCCGTTCGATCCTGGACAACGCCACTGTGCCGTATGTGATCGACGGCGACGGTAACTGCCACGTGTACGTGGATGAGACCGCCGACCTGACTATGGCTACCGACATCATCGTAAATGCCAAGACCCAGCGGCCGTCGGTCTGCAACGCCGCGGAGAGTCTGGTGGTGCACTCAGCGGTGGCTGAGCGTTTTCTCCCGATGGCCGCAGCCTCTCTGGTCGGTGTCGAGTTGGTGGGAGACGAGCGGGCCCGTGCCGTGGTGCCCACCATGGGTGAGGCGGTCGAGGTCGATTGGTCGACCGAGTACGGCGGCCTCAAACTCTCGGTCCGGGTTGTCGACGACTTGGACGAGGCCATCACGCACGTGAATGAGACCGGCTCGGGTCATAGCGAGGCCATTGTGACGACCGATGAGGCCGCGGCAGCCCGGTTTACCAGCGAAGTTGATGCCGCTGCGGTGTTAGTCAACGCGTCTACTCGCTTTGTGGACGGTGAGGAGTTCGGGTTCGGAGCCGAGATCGGGATCAGCACTCAGAAGCTCCACGCTCGGGGCCCGATGGGCCTCGAACAGTTGACCACCGAGAAGTACGTCGTTCGCGGGGACGGTCAGACGCGAACCTGACTCTGGAAGCGGCCCTGATGGCGGGCTGAAAGTGACCGCTCGGTAGCCTCCCGGTATGACCTCCCACGACCTTCAGTTCGCCGATCTGGACGGGGTGCGCAACGCCCTGGCCGACGCCGACTACCTCGCCGATGCCGGTATTGCCGGCATCGTGTATCTGGCTGAGCGGCTGGGTAAGCCCATCTTGGTGGAAGGTCCAGCCGGTACCGGTAAGACCCAGTTGGCCAAGAGCGTGTCTGAGATCACCGGAGCTCGACTTATCCGACTGCAGTGCTACGAGGGACTCGACGAATCCAAGGCTCTGTACGAGTGGAACTACAAAAAGCAACTCCTGCGCATTCAGACCGAAGGCTCCGACGCGGCGTGGAACGACGTGGAGGACGACTTGTTCTCCGAGGACTTTCTGTTGACGAGACCTTTGCTGGAGGCCATTCGAGCTAAGGACCGCGTGGTGCTCCTGATCGACGAGGTGGACCGGGTCGAGGTCGAGACCGAGGCATTGCTGCTGGAGATCCTGTCGGAGTATCAGGTGTCAATTCCCGAGTTGGGCACCGTGCAGGCCACTCAGGTTCCGATGGTGTTCTTGACATCCAACGGAACCCGGGAGCTCTCCGAGGCGCTAAAGCGCCGTTGTCTCTACCTCTACATCGACTATCCGGATCTCGAACGGGAGCGCCAGATCGTCACGGCGAAGGTGCCCGGGATCGACGCCAACCTGGCCGACCAGGTAGCTCGTATCGTCCGGTCTATTCGCCAACTCGACCTCAAGAAGGATCCATCGGTATCTGAGACACTTGACTGGGCCCGGACTTTGGTGCTTTTAGGGGTCAAGCAGATTAACGCTGAGGTGGCCACCGAGACGGCCAACGTCCTGCTGAAGTACCGGACCGATATCGAAAAGGCAGTCAAGGAGTTCGCCGACAACCCTGACGAGCTGGCCGATTCGGCGAGTTGACGATCCGATCGACCAAGGGACCCGTCGCGTGACCCTCACCGACCAGCCGGCGGTCACTGGCAAGCCGCAGGCTGACAGGCCCCTGTTGGACCTGATCAGCGGTTTCATCGAGGAACTTCGTAACGCCGGACTGCCGGTCAGCCTGACTGAAAATCTCGACGCTATGGAGGCCGTGACTCACATCCCCTTAGAGGATCGAGAGGCGTTCAAGTACGCCCTCGGGGCGACACTGGTCAAGAACCACAGCCATTGGCGGGCCTTCGAGGTGGTGTTTGAGGTCTACTTTTCGCTACGGGGACCCGAGTATGAGATTCTCGACGGTGACGCGCCCAATGGCGAAGAGGGCCAGCCTCCGATGCCCGGCGACGGGCAAGCGAGCGGAGGAGGCGGCGGCGGCATGTCGGCGCTTACTCCGGAACAATTAGCTGAGATGTTGTTCAAGGCGCTGATGGGCGGCGACGACGCCATGCTGCGGGCCCTGGCTCGACAGGCGGTTATGCGTTTCGCCGGAATGGAACCAGGCCGGCCGGTAGGTGGTACGTACTATCTGTACCGAACGCTGCGGAATCTGGACCTAGACGGAATGTTGGAGCGGCTGATGGATGCCGCCCGCGACGAGGCTCCCGAGGACCTGTCATCGCTGGAAGAGCGCCTCGAACGGGACGAGTTCAACGACCGGATGGACCGCCTCAAACAGGAGATCGAGGCTGAGATCCGGCGACGTCTGGTGGCCGATCGGGGTGTGGAGGCCATGGCCAAGACGCTGCGGAAGCCTCTTCCCGAAGACGTCGACTTCATGCATGCCTCGCGAGAGGAGATGGCCAACCTACGCAAGGCCATCTATCCCTTAACCCGAAAGCTGGCTGTGCGACTAGCTCGTAAACGGCGCCACGGCCGGAAGGGCCCCCTGGACTTCCGCAGCACCATGCGCCACTCGTTGAGCTATGGCGGTGTCCCGGCCGAGCCGAAGTTCAAGTTTCCCCGTCCGGCCAAGCCGGAGATCATGGTGGTGGCTGATATCTCCGGCTCGGTGGCGGCCTTCGCCCGCTTCACCCTGCACCTCGTCTACGCCATCAGCGGCCAGTTCTCCAAGGTCCGGTCATTCGTTTTTATCGACGGTCTAGACGAGGTGACTCGCTTTTTCGATGGAGTGGAAGACATCGGAGAGGCCGTGCACCGGGTTAACACCGAGGCCGATGTGGTCTGGGTCGATGGGCACTCCGACTACGGCCATGCCTTCGGTGTGTTCTGGGAGAAGTATGGCAAGGAGGTCGGACCCAAGACCACGGTCCTGATCCTTGGCGATGCGCGGAACAACTACCACGCGTCACAGTCGTGGATCGTCAAGGAGCTGAAACAGCGGGCCCGCAAAGTATTCTGGCTGAACCCCGAACCAAAGGCTTACTGGGACACCGGCGACTCCATCGTCGGGGAGTACGGCACTTGGTGTGAGGGCGTGCACGAGGTGCGTAACCTTCGCCAGCTCGAAGCCTTTGTGGAGAATTTGGTCTGAGGTAGACGGGTCCCGTCGGCTTAGTGGGCGCCGTTGCGGAGCAACTCGGCGACCCGGAAGGCGAGGTCCACGCTTTGGCTGCCGTTGAGGCGGGGGTCGCACATGGTCTCATACCGGCTGCCGAGGTCGGCAGTGACCACTTCGGCACCACCACCCAGACACTCGGTGACGTCGTCACCGGTGAGTTCCAGGTGTACGCCACCGGGATGAGTGCCGGTGAAGCGGTGGGCGGCGAAGAAGCCGGAGACTTCGGCCAGTACATCTTCGAAGTGGCGGGTTTTGCGACCATCGTCGGCGGTGAAGGTGTTGCCGTGCATTGGGTCGCACACCCAGACCACCGGGTGACCGGCATCGGCGACCGCTGCGAGTAGGGGAGGTAGACCGTCGACCACCTTGGTGGCCCCCATGCGAGTGATGAGGGTAAGCCGCCCTGGGGTACGAGTGGGGTTCAGTGTCTCGCAGAGAGCAAGGACGTCGCCTGTTGTGGCCGTTGGCCCGATCTTGCAGCCCAGCGGGTTGGCCACCCCACGGAGGAACTCCACGTGGGCGCCGTCCAACTGGCGGGTTCGTTCACCGATCCAGAGCATGTGGGCCGAACAGTCCACCCAGTTGCCGGTCAGTGAGTCGCTACGGGTCAGGGCTTCCTCGTAATCGAGCAAGAGAGCTTCATGGCTGGTGTAGAAGTCGACTTGGCGGAGGTCGGTCAGTGTCTCGCTACTGATTCCACAGGCCGACATAAACTGCACTGCACGCTCGATCTCGCCAGCGATGGCCTCGTAGCGTTGCCCTGCCGGGCTGCCGGCGACGAACTCCCGGTTCCATTGATGGACCCGTGCTAGGTCTGCGTATCCACCCTTGGTGAAGGCCCGCAGCAGGTTCAGCGTGGCAGCGGCCCGGTTGTAGGCGGTCAGCAGGCGGTCGGGATCCGCTGCGCGCTCCCCGGCAGTGAAGCCGATGTCGTTGACGATATGTCCCCTAAAGGAGGGGAGTTCCACGCCGTCTATCGTCTCAGTGTCGCTGGACCGGGGTTTGGCGAACTGCCCCGCGATACGACCGACTTTCACGACGGGTACACCTGTGTAGTAGGTCAGCACAACAGCCATCTGGAGAATTACACGGAGGCGATCCCTGATGGAGTCAGCGGAGGTGTCGAAGGACTCGGCACAGTCGCCGGCCTGAAGTAGGAAGGCCCGCCCGGCGGCCACGTCGGCGAGTCGTTCAGTCAGTTCCCGTGCCTCGCCGGCGAATACCAGCGGAGGTAGCGAGGAGAGCTGTTCAAGGGCGGCCTCGTGAGCGTCGCCGTCCGGCCACTGTGGCTGCTGGAGGGCGACATAGTCCCGCCAGGAACGGGGGTTCCAGGCGGCTTCTTGACTCGAGGTGGTCGTGTTCACGGTGAATTAGCCTACGGGTACCTGTTCATTGGACCAGTAGGGGTTTCCCATGGGGGAACCTGATGCAGATCAAAGCCGGTTGGTGGTCGGACTGGGTCCGACACCAAGTACTCAGGCGACGTCGCTGTACTCGCTGGCCCGCTCTCGCACCGTGGTTACGGCACGCTTGACTAGACGACGGGCTGCCTCGGCGGTCACGCCCAGGTCCTCGCCGACCTCGCGGTAGCTGCGCTTGCGGCCGTCGGTGAGGCCGAAGCGCTGTTCGACGGCGTAGCGGGCCCGATTGTCCAAGACGTCCAGAAGGCTGGTGGCCATATCGTTCTCGGCCATGGCCATCACCTGGACCTCGGGTCCCGGTGTGGAGTCGGGGAGCAGGTCGACCAACTCGTTGCTGTCGTCGTCACCGATGGTGCGATCCAGCGAAGTTGGAGTAGTCAGACGGTGTAGTCGGGCGTGTTCCTCGTCGAGCTCGTCGCCGTTACCGGACACCGCTCGCAGGGCGGCGCGGAGGCTGGCCGAACGGTCGCCAGGAAGACGAACCAGACTGGCCTTCTGGTCCAGGGCCCGTCCGATGGCTTGGCGGATCCAGAAGGTGGCGTAGGTGGAGAACTTGAAGCCCTTACGCCAGTCGAACTTGTCGACGGCGTGCTCTAGACCGAGGTTGCCCTCCTGGATGAGGTCCAGCAGTTCCATGCCGGGAGGCAGGGGGTATCGGCGGGCGACGCTCACCACAAGGCGGAGGTTGGATCGAATGAATCGATCCTTAGCTCGAGCGGCAGCGCGGATGGGACGCTCGATCTCGCGACCGGTCTCACCAGCCTCCTTGCGGGCTCGGGCAGCGGCCCCGGCTTCGATGATCTGGGACAACTCGCGCTCCTCCTGGGCGTTAAGGA
>Ga0315318_10000106_pt1 | contig 31972 bp, 38 predicted proteins | sample M1200m3416metaG_FD_203703 | JGI IMG/M metagenome (GOLD analysis project Ga0315318, IMG submission 203703) | Ammonia-oxidizing marine archaeal communities from Monterey Bay, California, United States - M1 200m 3416 | ecosystem: Environmental > Aquatic > Marine > Coastal | place: USA: California... | reverse complement strand
CGCAAGCGAGCTAGTAAAAAAGGAAATTCCTGGAGTTGATCATACCTTTGGTACTGAGGAGTGGGATTCCATTGCTATGAAACTTGGCCCCTCTCAGGAAAAGTACGACATTCCGGATGCAACAATGCCTGGCGCTTCTGTGTCGGCTTATCTGAAAGTATCTGATGGTTGCGATCGTCCATGCACGTTTTGTATTATTCCTAAAATAAAAGGTCAAATGAAGTCGGGGGACCAGCAAAGACTGCTTTCAGAAGCCAAAATGCACGCCTATGCTGGTGCGAAGGAACTAGTATTGATTGCTCAGGACACTACTGCCTTTGGGGAAGATACTAAAGATAGTGATGGACTAGCACATTTACTCGAGGCATTATCTGAAGCCGTTCCAGAGGTGCCGTGGATTCGATTAATGTATGCATATCCAGGCAAGGTTACCCCAAGACTCGCTGAAGCTATGTCGAGATTACCTAATATTGTTCCGTACGTTGATATGCCGTTGCAGCATGGCAGTGACGCCATCTTAAGAAGAATGAAGCGCCCCTCTCTGCGGAAAGCAAATCAAAGTCTTGAGCTTTTAACAAAACAGATGCCAGAAATCGCCTTACGTACTACTTTTATAGTCGGTTTTCCTGGCGAAACTGAATCAGAGTTTTCAGAATTACTAGACTTTATAGAGGAATGGAAATTCGACCACATCGGCGCGTTTAGTTACTCACCACAGGAGGGAACTCCTGCTTTTTCGCATGAAGGATTTGTTGATTCGGCAGTAGTTGCTGATAGGTATAGTCGGCTCATGACGCTAGCTCAGGATATTTCTTCGTCCCGAACAAAAGAATTAGTGGGCAAAAGAGTAGAAGTACTCATTGAAAGCGAAGAGCCCGGCGAGAACATTGAAGGCGATTTATTTTCCATTGGCAGATCGTTCAGAGATGCCCCCGAGGTTGACGGTATGGCCTTTGTCAAAGGTGTATTTAAATCAGGTGAGTTAGTACCGACTATCGTAAAAGGTGCGCTTCCCTACGATTTACTCTGTTATCCTGTTTAAGCACGCGCCGGTTGCGCTAATATGTCCGCCATTCTATAATTACCAGTTGAATCGTTGCGTGGGGCATGACAACTGACAGGCAAATATTTCATTCATATTAGATGAAACTAAGTTAATTAAGTCGGCTGATGGTCGGCTTTGGGACTCCCTCTCGTAGGGTTTGTTGATGTTTCTCCAAAATATGAAAGTAATTTGCTGACGCAACGCGTGACTGGAACTAGAGCTTGGAATTAGTGATTTTGAGCTACAGCAGAAAGGTACCAACTTGACGTCAGACTCTAAAACTTCCACCAGCAATGAAGCAGGCGAGAATCAGGACATACGATCACGGAGAATTGTAAGAACAAGAAGGGCCCTACCAAAGCAAGAGAAAATATTTGGATCGAAGCGTCCTGCTGAGAGTCTGCCAGGGCTTATCGAAATGCCTCGGAAGTCATATGCACGATTCCTTGGGACAGACTTCACACGAGCGGTACCTGTCCCAGTCGATTTCGGTGTAGATGAAGTATCAGGATTACAAGAACTACTTGACGAAATGAATCCTATACAGGATGCCGGTCAAAGAGTTAAGTTTTCGATTACTGAGCCGTTTTTTGATGATGCAGAGAGATCTGAGGCAGAGTGCCGCGCGAACGACATCACCTATCAACGTAGGCTCGGCGCGAAAGCCGTTCTGGAATTTACTGATGGTGGCGGTGCTGAACAGCCCGTATGGCTGGGTTTTGTTCCTATGATGACCCCACACGGCACCTTTTTAATTAATGGAGCTGAACGTGTGGTGATTTCTCAACTCGTTAGGTCACCTGGGGTTTATTTTTCGGCCGAAGATGAAGCCGCATCCGATCAGCCTTTGGCAGCAGCGAAGGTTATCCCCAATCGAGGGGCTTGGCTCGAGTTTGAAACGTCTATTCGGAACGGTATTGGTGTAAAGGTAGATCGAAAAAAGCGAGTGCCGGTCACTGTTTTATTGCGAGCTATTGATTCTGAGGAACTTTTGCCATTTTCTTCGGAAGACAAGGGTCGAATAAGATATTACGAGGAAAATTTTGAACGTGCGCAGCAACGGCTTGCGAGTGCTCAGCAGCGCAATAAGGAGCTACGCGGTAAGAGCGATAAGGAAGATATTGTAGAATTGCGTGCAGATGCCCAGCTTGAATTATCAGAGGCAGAGCATTCTTTGCAGGAGGCGTCGGCAAATTTTCATAATCGACTCGAGCTAACATTAGGAACTAATGATCGTGTTCAAAGATTATTGGGGGAACTTGATGGAGGCTCAGCCACTAATTATCTCGAGTTGACTCTTTCGAAGGATAGTTCGACGGATCAATATTCTGGCTTGGTCGATTTTTATAAGGTGATGCGACCAGGCGATCCCCCCGCCGTCGATATGGCAAAAACTCAGATCGAGGCGATGTTTTTTGATCGACGCGGATATGATTTGGGCCGAGTGGGCCGGCATAAGTTAAATGAACGACTAGGTATTGAGTCAAGCGCGAATCAACGTGAATTAACGCGCTTTGATGTTCTTCGGATAATCGAATTGGTATTCAAACTTAATCACGGTGATGGCTATATTGACGACATTGACAATCTAGCCAATCGACGTGTAAGACCAGTTGGTGAGTTAGTTGCTAATCAGTTTCGTATCGGTTTACGTAGAATGGAACGAGTTGTTCGCGATCGGCTAATGATCGCCGATACCGAGAAATTACAAGAGATGTCGCCCGTTCAGTTTGTAAATAGCCGGCCGGTGGAAGCAGCGATGAAGGAATTTTTCGGTGGGGCGCAACTCTCGCAGTTTATGGATCAGGTTAATCCTTTATCGGAAATTGCCCATAAGCGAAAATTGTCCGCGCTTGGACCAGGAGGTTTGTCACGAGATCGAGCTAAATTTGATGTCCGTGATGTTCATTACAGCCACTACGGCCGAATTTGCCCAATTGAGACACCAGAAGGTCCGAATATTGGATTAATTGGTGCATTGGCAATGTATGGTGAGATTAATGATTTTGGATTTATACAGAGCCCCTATTATCGAGTAGCTACGGATGTTCCAAAAAGCCAAAGACGAAACCTAACCAATAGAATTTTGGCAGCAGACGTGGTTAACTCGGCGGGTAAAATTATTGGAAAAAAAGAAACATTGATCGATGCTGATTTGGCTAAATCGTTATCAAATGCGAAAGATTCGAAGATATTGGTTCGGCCTTTTGTGTCTCTCGAGCGTGAGATTTTCACGGCTGAGAAAGAGCGTGACAAGCGTATCGCGGAAGCAAGGACTAACATCGATCAGTGGGGCAATATTATTGACGATCGTGTTTCTGTCCGGTTTGGCGGAGAGCATGAGACGGTAAGTCCAGAAGAAGTTGATTATATAGACGTATCTGCTCAGCAAATTGTTTCAATTGCTGCAGCAATGATTCCTTTTTTGGACCATGATTTAACTCACAGAGCTCTAATGGGTGCAAATATGCAACGTCAGGCAGTGCCCTTAATTCGCCCTGAGGCGCCTCTAGTCGGCACGGGAATTGAAAAAGAAGCAGCAGCAGATTCAGCACAGGTAATATGTGCCTCAGAGAACGGAGAAGTTGTCTCAGCCACCGCAGATTTTTTGGAAGTCCGATATGACAGTGGGGAATCTGAGCGTTTTCCGTTGTTGAAATTTGTCCGATCAAATCAAGGTACATGTATTAATCAACGAACGCGCGTACTTCCCGGTGAGCGTTTCAAAAAAGGTCAGGCGCTCGTAGATTCTTCGAGCACAGACGACGGTAAATTGGCCCTGGGGCAATCTGTGTTGGTGGCCATTATGCCCTGGGATGGATATAACTATGAGGACGCCGTCGTATTATCTGAGTCCGTGGTTAGGGAAGATAAATTTACCTCTATTCATATTGAGAAGCATGAAGTCGAAGCACGCGACACAAAGATTGGGCCGGAAGAGATTACTAGGGATATTCCTAATGTGAGCGAGATGGCTTTATCACATCTTGATGATCAAGGAGTTGTTCGGGTTGGTGCCGAGGTGCGTGAAGGAGATATTTTAGTTGGAAAAATTACTCCGAAAGGTGAAACTGAACTAACACCTGAAGAGAAACTTTTGCGCGCTATCTTTGGTGAGAAGGCACGTGAGGTTCGAGATACTTCACTTCGAGTTCCACATGGCGAGGCAGGTAAGGTGATCGATGTTCGAGTAGTAGAGCGCCCCAAGGATGAGGCTAAGTCTTCGAAGCGCTCACGTGATGAAAGTGGGTTTGAGCTACAGCCTGAAGTAAATGCGTCGGTTAGAGTGTGGATCGCACAAAAAAGGCATATTACTGCTGGGGACAAAATGGCTGGGCGTCATGGTAATAAAGGCGTGGTCTCGAAGATTGTGCCGACTGAGGATATGCCGTTCCTTACGGACGGACGTGCTGTAGAAGTAGTGCTGAATCCTCTAGGAATGCCTTCTCGTTTGAACTTAGGTCAGGTACTTGAAACGCATCTCGGTTGGGCCGCATCTACGCTGGGTTTCAGAGCGATATCGCCGGTCTTTGATGGCGCTAGTCATGAAGAGATAGAGGATATGCTGGCACGTGCCTATCTGGCTCTGGAGGCGGGAGCAGTTGAGACGACAAACTCTCAGATCGGAGGAGATCTTGAGATAGGTGAACGAGTTGACATTGATCGTCTCGAATCATATTTGAAGGCCGCAGGTTTTGATTCCGGGGAAGTACTCAGGGGGACTGAGAGTCGTTCAGCCAGTCGAGCCGCCCTAGCTTTGTGGCTTGAGGCGTTTAAAGATCATGAAGATATTGCTGATCTAGATCTGTCAAGTATTCGGAAGAAAAAATATGAGGAATTAGAAGGCTTGGCTACTATCGTTTCCGAGAGAATTAACGTTGCGTCTCCCTTGTGGGGAAAGCAAACATTATTTGATGGTCGAACGGGAGAAACTTTTGATTCACCGGTGACCGTCGGTTACATGTATATGCTTAAACTTATTCACCTAGTTGATGACAAAATTCATGCTAGGTCGACGGGACCTTATTCGCTGATCACTCAGCAACCTCTGGGCGGCAAGGCTCAGTTTGGTGGTCAGAGATTTGGAGAGATGGAGGTATGGGCTTTAGAAGCCTATGGGGCTGCTCATGTCTTGCAGGAGATATTAACTGTTAAATCTGATGATACGGTTGGCCGAGTAAAAACTTATGAGGCGATTGTTAAGGGTGATGACTCGGTTGAACCGGGGGTACCTGAGTCTTTCCGAGTGCTGATGAAGGAGCTTCAAGCTCTTGGAATCCAAGTGGACATTCTAGGTTCAGATTCTTCGACGGACGAGGAACCTAATGAGGAAGCTGAAGAAGCTGTATCGCGATTAGGTATAAATCTTTCTCGACGTGAAATCGGAGCCTAGGAATATTTCTATTTTTCAAGTAAAGAATCAGGAGCATATTTTATGTCTGAAGTAAATGAGTTTAGTTCCATCCGCCTTTCACTTGCGTCTCCGACTCGGGTGAAGGATTGGTCACATGGCGAAATAACTAGAGCCGAGACCATTAACTACAGAACTTTAAAGCCCGAGCGAGACGGACTCTTTTGCGAAAGAATTTTTGGACCACAAAAGGATTTCGAGTGTCCATGTGGGAAATTTAAAAGTCAGCGATATAAGGGAATTGTTTGTGATAAGTGTGGCGTGGAAGTTACACGATCTAAGGTTCGACGGGAGCGTATGGGGCATATAGCCCTTGCCGCTCCCGTGACGCATATATGGTTCACAAAGGGTATTCCGTCTCGGCTAGCTCTGTTAATGGATATAACGCCTAAGATTCTTGAGTCAGTGGTTTATTTTGATTCCTATGCTGTTGTTTCTGTAGACGAAGAAACTCGACTACTAGAGCAGGTTCGCTTGGATAAGATGATTGAGTCTGAGGTAAATACTTTGTCCGGTGGTGTCGCGCTTAGTCTTGCAGAGATGCAGGCTGAAAAAGACACTGAAGTTAGTACGATAGAGACCGAGCGGATAGTCGAATTAACTGAGGTTGAATCGGAGTATCAAATAAAGGTTTCGTCGGTTGAAGAAGTAGCTAAAGATTATCTAAAAAGCTTTAAAAAACTCATTAGCCAAGATGTAAAGCTTAAGCAATCAGCTAAATTTGGCAATAGAATTTTCGCGAAACGTGGCATTATTGTCGACGAAAATTTATTGACCTTGTTGGAGGAGGGCAAGGCTGCGGCTTTGGCTCGTGAAGAAGCGAATTACTTAAGACAGCACAAGCGAGTAACTGCTGGCTTTGCTAAGCGACTGCGTGAGGTAGAGCGTCGTTATCGTGAGCCAATCGCTGATTTAACCTCGGAACAAGGCAAGGTAATGGATACCATTCGGGATCGTTACAAAGATCAGCTAGACTTCATTGGTGCTGTTCGTGATCCGATAAGCGAGGATAAATTTCAGACGTTATCACCTGCTGATTACGATCGCTTTTCTCTTGAATTTCCTGGAGTTTTTTCGGTTGCAATGGGCGCCGAGGCTATCTCAGAATTGTTAAAGAAAACGGATCTTGATCAACTTTCTGACCGACTCAAGAATCAAATAATAAATGATCAAAGCGATTTAAGGCGAAAGAAGGCTGTCAAGAGATTGAGGGTAGTCGATGCTCTGCGACGATCTGATAACAGGCCTGAGTGGATGATTATCGAAACGTTACCAGTTTTACCACCTGATCTACGACCGATGGTTCAGCTGGAAGGTGGACGATTTGCCACCAGTGATCTGAATGATCTTTACCGGCGTGTTATTAATCGTAACAATCGTCTCAAGCGACTCTTGAATCTTGGTGCTCCAGAAATAATTATTCGTAATGAAAAGCGAATGCTGCAAGAGTCGGTCGATTCACTTATAGACAATGGCAGGAGAGGACGGGCAGTTTCTTCTAGCGGTAACCATAAGTTGAAGTCATTATCTGATCTGTTGAAAGGCAAACAGGGTAGATTCCGACAAAATCTTTTGGGAAAACGAGTAGATTATTCCGGCCGTTCGGTCATAATCGTCGGTCCGAAACTTAAGTTACATCAATGCGGTCTCCCGAAGAAAATGGCGCTGGAACTTTTTAAGCCGTTTGTTATGTTTGAACTTGTTAAGCACGGCCAGGCACATAATATTAAGAGTGCGAAGCGTGCGGTAGAGCAGGCGGATGGTGCGGTGTGGGATGCATTAGCAAATGTTGTGAAAGACCGTCCAGTGCTTCTCAATAGAGCACCGACTCTCCATAGGCTAGGAATTCAGGCCTTTGAACCAGTCTTGGTTGATGGCGCCGCAATTCAGCTTCATCCATCGGTATGTGGGGCATTCAATGCTGATTTCGATGGCGATCAAATGGCGGTTCACGTTCCTCTATCCTATGAGTCGGTTGCTGAAGCACGACAGTTAATGTTGTCTACGAAGAATATACTGAAACCTTCAGATGGTCAGCCTGTGGTAAGCCCAACTTTGGATATAGTGGTCGGCTGTTATTATCTGACCCATGACCAGAGATTGAACCCGCCTGGAGATCGACCAGCTCTACTAACGGATGACGAGATAACCGCCTTGTTTGGGTCTGACACAAACAAGGATTCTCAGGATAGTAAATCAAATTTAATTAAGGACGAGCCTACTGCAGAGAGAGAGCAGTTTAAGGCATTCAACTCATTGCTTGATGTCCAGCTTTGGCATGAAACTAATAATATACACGTGCATACACCTATTGAGCTCAGAGCAATTGACGGCTTAATGGGAGGAAAACCTTCAGATGAGGAAAAAATCATAACAACCGTTGGTCGGGCTATTTTTAACTTAAATATCCCTGCTGAAATCCCCTTTGTTAATGAGACTATGAGTAAAAATGCACTTAATGATCTTGTTTCAAATGTTTACCAAGATTATGGTGAAGATGTAGCGGTGAAACTGGTTGATGATTTGAAAACCACTGGCTTTAGTTATGCTACGAAATCTGGTCTTACCTTAGCTACAAGTGACATTCTCCCTCCAGAAGATCGAAAGAAAATTATTGCTGGCGCTGAGAAGAAGATTTCCGAACTGGAAGATCAGTGGGGTATGGGCGAAGTCGGTGATGCGGATCTTTATCGCGGCACTATTGATACGTGGGAAATTGTAGAACGGGAAGTGCAGCAATCATTGGCTAAGCATTTAACTCCGTCTGGTCCGTTAGCGGTCATGATGAACTCTGGCGCGAAAGGGAGTCCAGCTAATTTAAGACAAATGGCGGGATTTATGGGGCGAGTGACTGATCCAAAAGGACAGGTAATTCGCACGCCGGTATATTCATCGTTGCGTGATGGGCTCTCTGCGCGAGAGTATTTCATATCTACTCATGGCGCACGTAAAGGACTCACGGACACAGCGCTGCGCACCGCTGACGCAGGTTACTTAACTCGTAGAATGATAGACGTGGCACAGGATGTAGTTGTTTACGAAGGTTGGTGTGTTCCAAAAGAACAGTCTATTAACGGACTGGATATTAGTAGGTATGACTCAGATGATGATCAGATTCTTGGCGGTCTTGCGGAGAGAATAGCAGGTCGTTGGACCGCTGCACCCGTGATTGACCCTGATACAGGTGAAGTTTTATTGGATGCCAAGGCTGAGATCACTGAGGAAATAGCGAAGACTCTTGAAAATAGTCAAGTTCAGGTAGTTACGGTGTGTTCCCCAGCAACTTGCAAATTGCCGAGAGGTATCTGTCAGTACTGTTATGGACATTCGATGACTACAAAGCGTTTAGTCGACCCTGGTACAGCAGTCGGTATCATAGCGGCACAGTCCATAGGTGAGCCAGGAACTCAGCTCACTTTAAGAACTTTTCATGGTGGTGGTGCTGTTGGATTAGACATCACGCTTGGTTTGCCGAGAGTTGAAGAATTAGTTGAGGCTCGTGCACCTAAAGGTGAAGCACCCATGGCAGAGCATCACGGATGGGTGTATACCACGTCTCAAGGAAGATCTGTCAGTCTTTTGCACGCTATACCTGAACAGGAAGTATGGGAGCAACCCTTACCGCTTGGCTATTCATGGACGATAAAGGCCAAAGGCTCTATGAAGCTTAAAAAGCATGATTCCTTGGCACACGTTGAGGCTTCTGAGCACGAAAAGTCACGTAGTGCACTTGTTGCTGCCCCTATTATTATGCCCTTTGATGGTGAAGTTGAGATTAAGGGTGACGTTGCGACCATGACTCGCTCCAAAGTTAGTAAGTTACCTACTGAAGTAGTCCAGCGTTTTGTTCCCCCAACGCGACGCGAAATCGAAGAAGATCTTCCACCACAAAATACTATTGGGGAAATTGATCCCAACAGGCTTGCTTTTTTGGAAATTCCAAGGGGATGGGACTTAATGGTGGAAGAAGGTGCTGAGGTAGCCCAGGGCGATTTGCTTGCAGTTCCGGTCGGTACAAAAATTCCGGCTACAACAAGGGCTCGTTTGGAACTGGCAGGTTTTTCTTCACCTTTCACGGGGGTGATTAATATTGTTGAGGGCGCTAAGGCAACCTATATAGTATTTGGATCAACTTATCAAGGCGCTGCACGAGCTGGTTTATACAGAGGACTCTATCAGTTTGCGCCTGTGAGCTATGGTGATCAATTGATGGAGGGTTCGTTAAATCTTCAGCAAATCCTTCGAATGAGAGGCGAGGCTGAGTGTCAAAGCTACATAACAAAAGAGATTCAGCGTGTTTATAGAACGCAAGGTGTATTCATTAATGATCGTCACATCGAGATAATTGTGAGGCAAATGTTGAGACGGGTTGAAGTCGTTGAGTCTGGTGATTCAGATTACTTAGACGAAGATCGAGTAGATCGCATCTCTTTCGAAGCCCTTTCGAGAGATCTTGCGGCTGAAGGGAAAAAACCTCCAGAGGGGAATGTAATTTTACTTGGTGTAACCCGAGCCTCGCTTGCTACGGAATCTTTCTTAGCGGCCGCTTCTTTTCAAGAGACTACTAAAGTTTTGACCGAGGCAGCGGTTGCGGGGAAAGTTGATCATCTGTGGGGACTGAAGGAAAATGTGATCATCGGTAAACTGATTCCTGCTCAAGCAGAAGTAGTTGTCGAAAGGCCTGAGAAAATTCCTGAGATGGCTATTCCAGAATCTTTAATGCTTCCATTCTTGTTTGAATTTGAGCAAGTTGAGGCGTTTGGGGAAGACTCATCTGAAGCTCCTAGTGAAGCTGAGCTTGCTGCGGTTGGAATGGCCACACAGTATATTGCTGAGCCAGAGTAGTAGACGAAAACGAGACGGGCTAGACTAAGAATAGAGTTATCCCGTGTTGTTCTTGACTAACAGAAATTCTTATTTCTATGATTGATCTCGAATCTAGCTACGGACAATCAGCTGCAATTTTGCTCGCTGGTGGTCAATCTTCTCGAATGACAGGAATCAACAAGATTTGGGCTGAAATAAATGGTGTGCCTGTTATTAATTATGCATTTGATTGGATGTTAGATAAAGATTTTATTAGAGAGATAAATCTTTCAGAGGTCGTTATCGTTGCAGAGATCGAGCAACAGGCGAGAATTAGACAGACATTGGATATGCGCCTTCCATCAAGAGGCGTGCCTTGCTTGAAATTTGCTTTACCAGGTGCGCGTAGGCAGGATTCGGTAAAATCAGGCCTAGAAGTAGTATCTGAAGAGGTTGAACGAGTGATCATTCATGATGCTGCGCGTCCTCTTGTAACAGTCGAAATGGCTTTGAGAGTATTTTTTGCAGCTGTGGAATATGGTTCTGCAGTGCCCGGAATTGCCGTTAGGGACACAGTTAAATCGATAAGAAGACTAGAGAGTACTCGCGTGCCCCTTGTTGAAGCAACTCTGGATCGTGCACAATTACGCCTTATCCAAACACCTCAGTGTTTTTCTTATTTAACCTTAATAAAAGCCCATAAGCTATGTGAGGGTAATTTCACGGATGACTCTGCCATGGTTGAGTCGATAGGTGACAAAGTGGCGGTAGTTGAGGGTGCGATTGATAATATTAAGATTACCTATCCGGCAGATTTGGAACTAGTAAGCGAGATGTTGAAAACGTTCGGTAAGGACGCATAGATGAGAACTGGTATCGGCTACGACCTACATAAGTTTGAAGCTAATGCTGAACTATCTCTCCGTTTAGGTGGAATTGATATTTATGAGGCTCGACGGTTGCTGGGGCATTCTGATGGCGATGCATTGATTCATGCGATCATAGATGCAATCTTAGGTGCGGCTGGCGCTGGAGACATTGGTAGTCATTTTCCTTCTGATGACCCAGAGACAGAAGGAATCGACAGCCGAGAGCTGCTCAGGCGGGTTCAAAAATTGGTGACGGCTGATGGTTTTTCGATTGTGAACATAGATGCAACGGTGATCGCCGAAACTCCACGGCTAGGTGATTATCTGGGACTAATGTGCGAGTCTTTAGCGACAGCTCTAGATATTCAGAAAAATCAGGTTAATGTTAAGGCAACAACCAATGAACAGGTAGGGTCGTTAGGTTCTGGTGAAGCAATAGCTGTGATGGCGATAGCAAGTCTAACCGAGACTGTTGAGTAAGTTGTGTCTCACAGAAGTGGTAGTTCGAGATCAGGTTCAAAATGTTTCTTAAATTTGTAAAATTGATGAAGGAGGATGTGGCGTCGGCCCGAGAGATTGATCCGGCCGCACGTTCTTCTTTAGAGGTAGTTTTAACCTACTCAGGAGTTCACGCTATTTGGTTTCATAGGATCGCGCATTTTTTATACTTGGCTAACTTTTTTCTTGTTGCACGGATTTTTTCCCAGTTATCGAGATTACTTACTGGAGTAGAGATTCATCCGGCAGCTCAAATCGGCAGGAGTGTTTTCATCGATCACGGTATGGGTGTCGTAATTGGCGAGACCGCAATAATCGGTCAGCGTTGTCATCTGTATCAGGGGGTTACGCTGGGTGGCACTTCAACTAGGCATGAGAAGCGACATCCAACATTAGGGGATGACGTAACAGTGGGCGCCGGCGCAAAAATTATCGGTGCAGTTAAAATTGGTAATAACGTGAGAATAGGTGCTGGATCAGTTGTCATCACCTCGGTTCCGGATGGAGCGACGGTCGTAGGTGTACCTGGTCATATTACTTCGGTTGTTGGACTAACTAATGAAACTGTTGAAAGACTTCCTGACCCTGAGTGGGAGAGGCTGGAAGCAGTCGAAGGTCGTATCAACATCATCGAAGAATTCATCGCTAAAAGTGAAGAAGAATGAGATCGGAAGGAATGGTCTAAAGTCATATCGCTTTTCAAGTGAATACTGAGATCAGCTGCATAAAGATGAAACTTTCTAATACTCTTACGGGCTCAAAATCTTCGCTCAAGTTGGTGCATGACAAGGGCGCAATTGGAATATATGTATGTGGAGTGACCCCATACGATAGTGCCCATGTTGGTCATGCTATGTCACTTATGGTCTATGACGTCTTAATTAGATATTTGCGATGGCGAGATTATGAGGTTAATTTCGTTTCTAACTATACCGATGTTGATGATAAATTGATCGATCGGGCTCGAGAACTTTCATTAGAGCCACTGGAGCTTGCCGATCGCAATATACAAGAATGGGAAGAGGAACAGAAGGCCTTGGGCTTATTGGTTCCTGATGTCAGACCGAGAGTAACGCAAGAAATAGAGTCTATTATTGAAATGATTAAAGAAATTATTGATCATGGATTAGCATATTCAACGGGCAATGGCGACGTTTACTACCGAGTTCGTTCAAATTCAGATTATGGGAAATTAAGTCATAGACGAATTGATGATCTAAGAAGTGGTTCGCGATCGGAGATGGACACTACTAAAGATGATCCATTGGATTTTGCGCTTTGGAAAGCGGCTAAACCGAGTGAGCCAAGCTGGGATTCCCCATGGGGAGCTGGGAGACCTGGTTGGCATATTGAATGCTCAGCGATGGCACGTCGTTATCTCGGGGAGAGATTTGAGATACACGGTGGAGGTTTAGATTTAATTTTCCCTCATCATGAGAACGAAATAGCTCAGGCTGAGGGAGCCGCCAATAAACCTGATGTGTTTGCTCAAATATGGATGCATAACGGTATGGTTCAGCGTGATGGTGAAAAAATGTCTAAATCAGTGGGCAATGTGGTTACAGTGCAGGAGGCTTTGGATCAATGGTCGAGTGATGCGATCCGATTATTTGTGCTGTCTTCTCATTATCGATCAGGTCGAAATCTGACAGATGACGCGATGCATGCAGCAGTACTAGGTGCTGAACGTTTGGGAAATGCAGTTAGCCTCAGAAATCGAGGGGCCGTCAAATCAGAGATTGATTGCGGCTTAGTAGTTGAAAGATTCACAGCTGCGATGGATGACGATCTTTCAACTCCCCAAGCAGTAGCAGTTTTGTTTGATTTGGTTAAAGAGATTAATCGGAAGTACGACCAAGGGTTTGATGTATCAGCGGCCCAACTACTTTTGAAAGAATTATTATGCACCGTCCTTGGGTTCTCATTAGAAAATGAGCCAAATGGTGGTGTGAAAGTGAGTCTGCTTCAGTTGCAAGAATTAGTCGATGATTTAGGACTCAGTATCAATGTGAGTTCCATAGATCAGACTATTGACGCTTTGGTTGAGTACAGAGAATTTACCAGAAAGGATAAAAATTTCGCACTGGCAGATTCGATCAGAGATAAATTATCAGGGCTACGGATCGCGCTAGATGACACTGCGGACGGTACTACTTGGACTGCGCTTTCACATTAGCCCGTATTGACCCTAATACTCCTTGGATTATACACTTACAAGTCTGTCTTAACGGTTGTATAACTTTGTCATACAGTCGTTATTAGATTTTGATTATCTGATTATTTTTTGATTTATTTTTAAGTGAATCAGCCCATTATCTGATAGTGATAGAAAAAATATTTAAGTAGAGGGGTTTTATTTAGGACGTCATAGTTAGCACGGGTGGGAGAGTGGTTAAATCCAGCGGTCTGTAAAACCGCCGCCTTACGGCTACGCAGGTTCGAATCCTGCCCCGTGCACCAGAAGAATACGTGCCCCCATAGCTCAGTGGCAGAGCGCGTTCTTGGTAAGAACGAGGTCATGAGTTCAACTCTCATTGGGGGCTCCATTTTGGTTATTTGAATTGAGCTGTAAAGTAGAAGAGTAAGAGAAGGTAAAGGTCATAGAGTAGCTGGTCAACAGAATAAATAAGAGAAGAAAACGATACGTATGAGTAGATTGAGTCAAGGAGAGAGCGATGTCTAAGGGTGTATTTGAGCGAACAAAACCGCATGCAAACGTTGGGACAATAGGTCATGTGGATCATGGAAAGACTACATTGACCGCGGCGATTACCAAGCGCCAGTCGATGAAGGGTCAGGCTGACTTTTCAGCATTTGAACAAATTGATAATGCCCCTGAGGAGCGCGAACGCGGTATTACTATTGCGATTGCTCACGTTGAATATGAGACTGATGCACGACATTATGCGCATGTGGATTGTCCAGGCCATGCTGACTACATTAAGAACATGATTACCGGCGCGGCTCAGATGGATGGGGCAATCCTAGTGGTTGCTGCTCCTGATGGACCAATGCCTCAAACTCGAGAACACTTACTGCTTGCTCGACAGGTTGAAGTTCCTAACATATGTGTCTTCTTAAACAAGGTAGACATGATGGATGATGAGGAACTTCTTGAGTTAGTGGAGATGGAGCTTCGTGAGTTATTAACAGAATATGGCTTTGATGGTGATAACACTCCGATTGTTCGTGGTTCAGCATTAAAGGCATTGGAAGCTGAGTCAGATGACGATCCAGCAGTGAAGGCTATTGATGAGTTAATGGATGCTGTTGATAACTATATTCCACAACCAGAGCGAGACGTAGATCAGCCATTCCTCATGGCCATTGAAGATGTGTTTAGTATTCAAGGACGTGGAACTGTAGTAACCGGTCGAATTGAACGTGGCAAGGTGAATGTTGGTGAATCAGTCGAGATAGTTGGAATATCAGAGACAGTTGAGACAACTTGTACAGGTGTAGAGATGTTTCAGAAGAGCCTGCAGTCAGGTGAAGCTGGTGACAATGTGGGTTGCCTTTTACGTGGCATTGAGCGAGAAGATGTACAACGTGGTCAGGTGCTTTCGGCTCCGAAGTCGATTACACCGCACACAAAATTTGCTGGTCAAGTTTACGTACTTTCTAAGGACGATGGCGGCCGACATACTCCATTTTTCCCAGGTTACCGACCACAGTTTTATGTGCGTACGACAGATGTAACGGGCAGTATTCAACTACCTGATGGTATGGAAATGGTTATGCCGGGCGACAATGTAGAGATGACCATAGAACTTGGGCAACCGATTGCGATTGAAGAGGGATTGCGTTTTGCAATTCGTGAAGGTGGTCGAACAGTTGGTGCAGGGGCAGTAACCTCAATTATTGAATAGGTAGTAGGCAATACAGCCGACTAGTATTATTCTTGTAGGCCTCGGCTTTTTATGGGCCGGATATGGAAAAACGCAGGGTTAGTTGGTAGCGACGAGGAAAAGAATGGCTGAGCATAGAATCCGAATTTGGCTGACCGCTTTTGATCACCGCGTCTTGGATGCGGCGGCTCGTCAGATTGCAGAGACTGCGGCAAGGACTGGTGCAGTCGTTGCCGGGCCTGTACCTCTTCCAACACGAATTCGTAAAAAGACGGTAAATAGATCACCTTTTATCGATAAGGATTCGAGAGATCAGTGGGAGATTAGAAAGCATAAAAGACTCGTAGATATTATTGAGGCGGGACCTCGGACAGTCGAACAGCTAACAAAACTTCAGCTGGGTGCGGGAGTTCACGTAAATATCCGAATGTAGAGATGGATATTTTAAGTCAGAGTTTATGTGTTTTTATTAATATTTGACAATTTAAACAGAAATGGTGCGGGGGAAGCACGAAAGATATGTCGGTAAGTATGCAAGCAGGAATGCTCGGACGTAAGGTTGGAATGTTGACTCGCTATGACGATGCCGGCCGCGCGTATGGTGCGACGGTTATTGAATTTGCTGACAATGTGGTAACTCAGGTTCGAACTGTTGATCGCGATGGTTACTCTGCTGTGCAGGTTGGCACGATCGGTGATCGCAAACGAACTACTAGAGCTCAGCGTGGTCATTTGAAGGCATCGGGCCAGGATCAGTTAAGCATGACTGCTCTCACGGAATTTCGAACTAGCGAGACTAATGGATTAGATGTGGGTGCGAGCTTGAGCGTGGATAGATTTCAGAGTGGCATGTATGTCGACGTGACAGCTCGAACAAAAGGTCGAGGTTTTCAGGGCGTCGTTAAGCGATGGGATTTCGCGGGTGGGCCTAAGACACACGGCCAAAGTGATCGATGGAGAGCCCCGGGATCGATTGGTGCAGGTACCAGCCCGGGTCGGGTCTTTAAGGGTAAGAAGATGCCTGGGCACATGGGGAATAGGTCTCGCACGATATTGAATCAGCTGGTTGTCGAGGTTGATTTAGCGCGCGGCCTTATCTTTCTGGCCGGAAATGTACCTGGGCCAAATGGATGTCTTGTTGAGGTCAGACAGGCCCGAAAGCGATCAGTTGATCCGGTTAAAGTAGTAATCGTTCCGGTTGTTAGTGAAGAGGATACTGATGTATCTGAGACACCTATCGGTGAAGTTGAGACAGTTTCAATCTCGAGCGACGAAGCTGCCGCAGAGACTAATGAGCAATCCTCCGAAAATGAACCTTTAGACACACCGGATGAAGTTCCCGCTGACGATGAAGGGGAGCAATCTTCATGAATTTATCTGTCGTAGATGTTAATGGAAAAAATATTGAGGAAATTGAAGTAGACGAAAGCGTCTTCGGAATAGCACTTCATGACGCAGCAGAGCATCAAGTGCTAACAGCTCAGTTAGCTGCTAGAAGAAGCGGTACTCACTCTAGTAAAACTCGTGGTGAAGTCCGAGGCTCTACGCGTAAGATATACGGTCAAAAAGGACGCGGTATGGCCCGCGCAGGGGCAATCCGGTCGCCAACCCGTCGAGGTGGAGGCGTGGTTTTTGGCCCCAAGCCCCGAGATTATTCACAGAAGATTCCTAAAGGAATTCGCAGGTTAGCCATTAAATCGGTTTTATCGAGACGAGTCCACGAGAATAAGCTATTGGTAATTTCTGATTTAGGGCTGGCAGAAGGCCCATCGACGAGGCACATTGCGGGGATGCTCTCTAACTTAGGTGTAGACAAATCCGTGTTAATAGTCACCGGAAGCCCGGATTCAATAGCTCATCGATCCGCTCGAAATATTGAAGGTGTTGATTTAACACACGCGGACACTTTATCAGTTGTGGAGATGCGCAAGCGTCAGAATTTAGTTTTGACAGTTGATGCTATAAGACGGTGTGAAGTTTTATGGGGTAAGACTAGTAAAAACAATGGTGACTTGCTTGATGTCGAAGCAAATAAAACAGGTGAGGAATAATGGTTAAATCAATTCATCCTTACGAGATTTTGCGAGAGCCAATTATCACCGAGAAAAGCACAGCGCTCGCTTTGCAGGGTAAATATGTGTTTGAGGTGCATGAACGGGCAACAAAGCCTGAAATTAAACGTGCAGTTGAGCTTGCGTTCGAGGTAACTGTTAAATCAGTTAATACTCTGAGGGTTCGAGGACGTAGACCTCGACGTGCATCTGGTCGTAGAGGTGGAAATTTGCCTTTTAAGAAAAAGGCGATAGTCACCTTGGCAAGCGGCGACAGTATTGAATTGTTTGAAGGAATTTAGGAGGTCTGATAATGCCAATCCGTAATTTTAGACCTACATCACCGGGTCGCCGCAATGCATCAGGATTCACGTTCGAAGAACTTACAAAGAAGCGACCAGAGAAGTCATTGACAGTTTCAAAGAATCGAATTTCCGGGAGAAGCCGCGGCAAGATTTCCGTGCGCCGCCGCGGAGGTGGCCATAAACGACTACTTCGTATTATTGATTTTAAGAGAGATAAGTTCAATATTTCTGGCCGCGTGGCATCGATTGAATACGATCCGAATAGGTCGTCACGAATAGCGCTTATTTTCTATGCCGACGGTGAAAAGCGATATATTATCGCTCCAGATGGATTAAATGTGGATGACAGCATAGTATCGGGTAGAGAGGTACCAATAAATCCAGGTAATGCGCTTCCGCTATCAGAGATACCAACAGGTACAGTAATTCATAATATTGAATTGATTCCCGGACGCGGGGCACAGTTAGGTCGCTCAGCGGGCGCATCGATTCAACTAATGGCGAAGGATAGTGGCTATGCGTTATTGCGTATGCCATCAGGTGAAAGACGACAGGTGCTTGAAGCGTGCATGGCCACGATAGGTGCAGTTGGTAATATTGAGCATCAACAAATTAAGCTAGGAAAAGCTGGAAGATCTCGTCACCGTGGACGGAGACCTAAGGTAAGAGGTTCGGTTATGAATCCGAATGATCACCCACACGGTGGTGGAGAAGGAAAGTCGCCTATTGGTATGCCGGGTCCTAAGACGCCTTGGGGGAAACCAGCACTCGGATTTCGTACTAGAAGAAATAAACGTACAGATAAATATATCGTTCAGCGTCGTGGCGCTGGTAGACGCTAAATATAGAAAGGTTGGAAGATGTCTCGTTCAAGAAAAAAAGGGCCGTTTGTCCACCCCAAGTTATGGAAGAAAGTACAGGCTGCTCAAAACAGCCAAGAACGAGTAATAATCCGTACTTGGTCAAGAGCATCGACTATATTGCCTGAAATGGTTGGAATAACGATAGCGGTGTACGACGGCCGTAGGCACATTCCTGTCCTGTGTTCCGAGAATATGGTGGGTCATAAACTAGGTGAATTTGCGTACACGAGAACTTTTCGTGGCCACAGAGGCAAGAGCGAGAGAACGACTCAACGAGGATAATTTGTCATTTATAACAATTGAGAGATGTGTAGGATAATCCATATGCGAGTAAAAGCTATAGCAAAGGACCAGAGAATATCGGCTAGAAAAGTACGTCCTGTTTTGCGATCTGTGCAGGGAATGCGAGTTACCGAGGCTTTGCGTGCTCTGGATTTCATGCCACAAAAAGGTGCCTTGCTTGCTGCTCAGGTATTACGTTCTGCGCAGGCGAATGCGGAGAATAATTTCGATTTAAATCCAGAAGCTTTAATTGTTTTTAGTGCAACCGCGGATGAGGGAGTCACGATGAAGAGGTGGCGTGCTCGATCACGCGGTCGTTCAGCACCACAGAATAAAAGAACTGCGCATATCCAGATGATTGTTGAGGGTTGATTAGTATGGGAAGAAAAATACATCCATACGGATTTAGGGTAGGGGTCACAAAAGATTGGCAGTCGCGTTGGTATGCCCCTCATACTACGTACGCAGAATTTACTGTTCAGGATCAGAAACTTCGTGAGTTTTTGAACAAAGAGTTGAGTGAGGCTGGGGTGTCAAAGTTGCACATAGAGCGACAGGCCGCATCTACTGCTGTAACTATTTACACGTCGAAGCCTGGTATTGTTATTGGTCGCCAAGGATCAAATATAGAACAACTTCGAAACGCATTGCAGCTTCAGGTTGGCACGCGAGTAAACGTAAATGTGGAGGAGATTAGAGTTCCTGAACTGGACGCTTATCTTGTTGCGAAGTCGGTGGCGATGTCTCTTGAACGGCGAGTAGCTTTCAGGCGTGCGATGAAGCAGTCTGTTCAGAGAACTATGTCTAGGGGTGCAGTCGGATGTAAAATCAAGATTTCTGGGCGCCTTGGTGGTGCAGAAATGTCACGTTCTGAGCACGAAATGCAGGGCAGGATTCCGTTACATACAATTCGCGCCGACATTGATTATGGATTCGCCGAAGCAAATACCTCATTTGGTGCGATTGGCGTTAAATGTTGGGTTAACAAGGGTGAAGTTACAAATGCCGACAACCCCCTTGTTCGAGCAGCTGAACAGACCGGGGGCGAATAATTTATGTTAATGCCTCGAAGGACTAAGTATCGGAAACAATTTAGAGGAAAGATGCGTGGTGCCGCGCAGACCGGGAACGCGGTGTCGTTTGGTGAGTATGGTTTACAGGCTAAGACCACGGCTTGGATAGATGCGAGGCAAATTGAAGCAGCTCGACGAGCTATAACTGGTGAACTTAGGCGTGGCGGTAAAGTTTGGATTAGAGTTTTTCCAGATAAGCCTGTGTCGAAGAAGCCAGTCGAGGTTCGAATGGGTAAAGGTAAGGGCGCGACAGATAGGTGGGTAGCAGTTGTTAAGCGTGGTCGAGTGTTGTTTGAGATATCTGGTGTTCCCGAGGAAGCAGCCCGAGAGGCTTTCCGCAAGGCTCATCATAAGTTACCAATAGATACGCGAGTAATAGCTCGAGATGAGGTTTACCAGTGAGTAGCACAACCGATGAACTGAGAGCTCTAGAGACTGAGGCCTTGGTAGCCGAACTTGAGTCAGCCCACAGGGAGTTATTTAATCTTCGATTCCAGGCCAGCACCAATCAATTAGGTGATATATCTGAGGTAAAAAAAGCAAGGCGACAAATAGCTCGAATCAAGACACTGATTCGTGAAGAAGAAATCAAGAACGAAAAGTCAGAGAGATAAGTCAAGAATTATCGACTGATCAGGAGAAAATAGATGGTTGAAGCGGTCACGAGTCCAACGAGTAAGACATCCCAGAAGCGAACATTGGTAGGGGTCGTGGTATCTGACGTTAACGATAAAACAATTATTGTTTCAGTAGAGAGACGGGCGCCACATAGGTTATATAGGAAAGTTATTACTAAAACCAACCGTTATCATGCTCATGATGAGCAAAATCAAGCCACATTGGGAGATATTGTAAGAATTACAGAGTCGAGGCCTATGTCAAGATTGAAGCGCTGGGCGTTGGCTGAAATTTTGGTGGGGCGAGATGTCGCTGAAGTAGAGGCGACCGATCTTGATTCATCCTTCGTTGACCAAGTTCAGAGATCGGCTGCTCGTGCTAGTGCTGAAAGTCAGGCAGCTATGGAAGATCAACTCAGTGAACCAGCAGAAGGTCAGGCCGAAGGTAAAGAAGAGGATTTGTCATGATTCAACAAGAGAGTCGAGTATCAGTTGCTGATAATACGGGAGCTCGTGAGTTGCTTTGTATTCGTGTATTGGGTGGATCTAAGAGACGCTATGCGGGTATAGGGGACACTATTATCGCCTCAGTAAAGGAAGCACAACCTAATTCAGGCGTGAGCAAAGGCGAGGTTGTGCGAGCGGTAATAGTCCGCACGAAGCACCCGATTCAGCGTGAAGATGGTCAAACAATCCGTTTTGATGATAATGCTGCTGCTCTCATTGTTGAGGGTGGTGCACCGAGAGGTACGCGCCTCTTTGGTCCGGTGCCGTCTGAATTACGAGCCCATGGTATGTCACGCTTAACTGCCCTAGCGCCGGAGGTTATTTAATGGCATCAAGAATTCGTCGTAACGATCAGGTAGAGGTAATTTCAGGCAGCGACCGCGGCGTTCGTGGGGAAGTTCGAGAAGTAAATCTTTCTGAAAACAGAGCCATAGTCACTGGAGTCAATTTTGTTAAGCGACATCAGAGAGCGACTGGTCCTCAAACGCCTGGAGGCATTATAGAGCGTGAGGCACCTATAGATTTATCAAATCTAGCAGTAATATGCGGCAGTTGTGAGTCTGGAGTTCGAGTTCGATTCCAGCTACTCGAAGATGGTCGAAAATCTAGGGTTTGTGTGAAGTGTGGAGAGGTGCTGGACTAATGACGACCTTAGTAAAAATGCCAAGAATGCTTGAGCAGTATCAAAAGGAAGTTTTTCCTGTGTTACAAGAGGAATTTGGATATCAGAATCCTATGCAGGTCCCAACACTAGGCAAAATTGCAGTGAATGTCGGTCTTGGTGAGGCCGTAAATTCATCAGGCGTCGTAGAACATGCTACTGACGACCTTATGGCGATTACGGGCCAAAGACCATATGTAAGAAGAGCTAAAGAGTCAATCTCTAATTTTAAATTGAGAGAAGGAATGCCAATTGGACTTTCGGTGACGCTTAGACAAATACGGATGTGGGAATTCTATGACCGACTGGTGAACTCTTCTATGCCGCGGATTCGTGACTTCCGTGGGTGCTCTACCCGCGCTTTTGACGGTCGCGGGAACTACTCACTCGGTATAACCGAACAACTGATTTTTCCTGAACTTAGCTTTGAGGATGTTGATCGAGTTAGAGGTCTTCAGGTTAATTTTGTTACGACAGCAAAAACAGATGAAGAGGGCAGACGCCTTCTCGAGCTGCTTGGGATGCCATTCCAGCGAAGGTAGACTTCGGAGAAAATTAAGGATAATTAGATGCCAAAAGCTAGCAAAATCGCGAAGAACCAGCGAAGACTTGTTCTAAGCGAGCGATATAAGGAAAGAAGAGCGACTCTTACTGCAGTTATTCGAGATCCTGATGCGAGCATGAAGGACAAAGATTTAGCATATGCGCAACTGTATAAGATGCCTCGAGATGGTTCAAAAACCCGTCATAGGAACAGATGCCAACTGACAGGACGACCTAGGGCATATATGCGTGAGTTTGGTGTTTCTCGAATAACATTCCGCGAACTGGCTGTTCAGGGAATGCTACCTGGCGTCAAGAAATCATCGTGGTAAAGGAGTAATTTAATGTCAATGTCTGATCCCATAGCTGATATGTTCACGCGAATTCGTAACGCCGTTCGGGCCGAGCACGCTGATGTTCTGATTCCTAAAAGTGGAACCAAACAGGCAATCGCCAATGTTCTCCGAGGAGAGGGTTTTATCACGGCAGTAGAGGAAGTGGCCGAAGACTCGAGAAGTTATTTACGTTTGAAATTGTCTTACGGGGATGACAGAAAGGCGATGTTATCAAATATAAAGAGAATTTCTCGACCGGGACTCAGAATTTATGTAGGTAATGGTGAGATTCCACGAGTTTATGGTGGACTTGGCATCTCGATTCTAAGTACGTCAAAGGGTGTTATGTCGGGCAAGGATGCGTGGAGAGCAAAAATTGGTGGAGAAGTACTCTGCTATGTGTGGTAGGGGTAGTTTATAAACTCTAAGAAAACTAGTATTTGAGGTCGCTGTTTAACAGTTTGTTTATTAGGGTAGTGTTAAGGAATTAGTTGATATGTCACGAATCGGGATACTTCCAGTACCTATTCCAGCCGGCGTTGAGGTCAGTCTCGATGGTAGCGTCTGTCATGTGAAGGGACCCAAAGGCGAGCTTTCTGAAAATATTCATTCATTAGTGACGGTAGTGATAGAAGCAGATGCGGTTACGGTATCAAGGCTAAATGATCAAAAATTAGCACGATCTCTTCATGGCCTAACGCGAACTTTGATCGCGAATATGATTGAGGGTGTCACCCAAGGTTATCGCAAGTCAGTCGAGTTTATGGGAAGTGGCATTACTGCTGATTTACAGGGAGCGACTTTGATTATAGAGGCAGGTTTTTCTCATAAAGTACCGATGGAGCCGCTCGAAGGCACGAGGTTTACTAGAGATGGGAATATAGTGCACGTGGATGGAATTAGTAAGCAGCGAGTAGGTCAGCAAGCTGCCTTGATTAGGCGTGTCCGTCCACCTTCTGGCTATAGAGCTCAAGGAATTAAATATATAGATGAGCAGCCGAAATATAAGGCTGGGAAGGCAAGAACCGCATAATGAAAGCAGCAGTTCGAACTAGAAGTGCGGCACGGATACGTCGACACACGCGGGTACGCAAGCGCGTGAGTGGGGTAGAGGAAAGACCTCGCCTTTCTGTTTTTAGATCTAATCGTTTCATCTACGCTCAGTTGATTGATGACGTGGCGGGCAAAACTTTGCTATCTGCCTCCGATCAGGGAGCTTCCTCAGGTAGCAAGACCGATCGAGCTGCTCAAGTTGGTGGTGAGATAGCGGCATTGGCGAAAGCTAAAGGGATTGGCTCAGTTGTGTTTGATAGAGGTGGATATCGATTTATAGGACGCGTAAAAGCATTAGCGGAGGGAGCCCGCGAAGGTGGGCTTCAATTCTGATAGGTAGAATTAATTATGGTGCGTGAAAATAATAGAGATGACCGACGCAGGTCCGATGATGATGACGGTAATGCCTTGATAGAAAAGGTTGTATTCATAAATCGTGTGGCCACAGTGGTGAAGGGTGGTCGCAGATTTTCATTTACGGCAGTTATTGTTATTGGCGATGGAGAAGGTAATGTTGGGTTCGGTATGGGACGAGCTAACGAGGTTCCAGACGCAATTCGAAAGGGTGGCGTTATTGCTAAACGGTCAATGAATAACATTGCGATTAAGGCCGGAACCTTGGCACATGAGCTTGATTCAAATTTTAAGTCTAGTAGGGTGGTGATGCTACCTGCTGCTCCAGGTACGGGTGTCATAGCAGGAGCTGCTGTGAGAGCTGTGATGGAATGCACAGGCGTCACTGATGTATTAACAAAGGTATACGGGTCGACAAATCCAATTAACGTGGTAACAGCAACGATTAATGGTCTTAAATCGCTTAGAGATCCGGAAGAAGTTAGGGCTAAACGACGAGAATTTGCTCGATTGAATACAACGAAATAGTAACAGCTGCAAGGTGTGTTTATATGTCTAGTTTGATAATTACTTATAAGAAATCTTCGATCGGATATCCGGCAAATCAGAAGGCTACCATCCGTGCACTAGGATTAAGAAAAATTAGGCAAACAGTTGAACAGACGGATAGCCCACAAATTCGGGGGATGATTCACGCTGTTCGGCACCTGATTGAAGTCGAAGAGGTCAACTAGATGGTTGAAGAAGTTAAATTAGAAAATCAGGTTAATTCAAGCACGAATCTAGCGCCACCAGATGGCGCTAGGCATTCGAAGAAGCGCGTTGGCCGTGGTAAAGGTTCCGGGCAAGGCACATACGCCGGGAAGGGCCTCAAAGGCCAGAATGCACGTTCTGGAGGAGGAGTTCGACCAGGTTTTGAAGGAGGCCAGACTCCGTTAGTTCGAAGATTACCTAGAAAACGTGGATTTCGTAATTTCAGCAGAGTAGAGTTTGAGGCTGTAAATATTGACATGCTTCAGTCTCGGTTTGAGGCTGGTGCTGTGATCGACTCAAATTCGTTATTTGAGAAGAATTTAATACGTGGGATTAATTCCTCGTATAAAATCTTAGGTTCCGGTTCGTTGGATAAGTCACTTACTGTTGATGCTCCTCGTTTTTCACGAGGAGCTAAGGAGGCGATTGAAGCCGCGGGTGGTTCATATAATGAAACATCTCCCGCAGAAAAACGTGTCCGTAACCGCAAACATCTTCGGAAGGCCTAATTCTTACGGGAATTGGTTTGAAAGGATCCTTTGAGTGGCTATAGCGATGCCAGATTCTGGTAAAAAGGATTCTAAAGTTCCTGCACTTTTGCAGGCTGGACTTGCTGGACTCTCTCAACCAGATGTTCGAAACAAGATTCTTTTTACGCTAGCAATGTTAGTAATTTTTCGTTTTGTGGCACATATTCCAGTTCCTGGTGTTGACGCGGATCGGCTGAGTGACACTTTTAGTGACAATGCGGTATTAGGCTTTTTGAATATATTTTCTGGGGGGGCGCTACAAAATTTATCTGTGGCGGCTTTAGGTGTTTATCCGTTTATTACAGCAAGCATTGTTATGCAATTAGCCACGCCGATTATTCCTCGACTAAGAGAAATACAGTCTGAAGGTGAGGCTGGTCGGCAAAAAATACAAGCATATACACACTGGCTTTGTGTTCCACTGGCTCTGTTTCAAGGATATGCTCAATTGCAAATTATTTCCTCTTTAGGTGGCTACGATGGTCTCGGCTTTGATCTGACAGGTGTAGCTACACTTTTGTCTTTAGTTGCTGGCACGATGTTTCTAGTTTGGCTTGGCGAATTGATTTCGGAACAAGGAATAGGTAATGGTATTTCGTTAATTATTTTAGGTGGAATTGTTGCGAGTTTTCCGTCTCTGCTTACAGGAGGACTTCTCGGGGGCGCGTCGGGAGCGATTGGGAGTATTTTGCTGCTTGCACTTGTGGCAGTGGCTATTGTTGCGCTAATCGTATTGTTTCAGGAGGCTCAACGAAGAATACCTGTCCAATACGCTCGATCTCAATTTCGAGGAGGCCGAATGTACCGGCAGCAATCTCAAAGTTATATCCCTTTGAGAGTGAATAGCGCTGGAATGATTCCTTTAATTTTTGCCACTTCGATAATGATTTTTCCTCCTGTCTTTTCGCAATTTATAGCTGAGACTGCGGACGTCTCGTGGATCAGGTCAGCCGCTTCATGGTTCCAGGTTTATTTATCGCCCACGGGTATTCTTTATTGGATTGGCACATTCATTTTGGTGGTTTTATTTGCTTTTTTTTATACGATGGTCATGTTTCAGCAACAAAATTTAGCGGAGAATCTGCAACAACAAGGGGGCTTTATAGCTGGTATTAGGCCAGGAAAGCCGACTCAGGAATATATCACCCGTGTTCTAGTTAGAATTACTTGGGGTGGGGCTCTATTCCTTGGTTTTATAGCGATTATTCCATTCCTGGCGACCGGCCTGACTAATGTAAATCAGTTGCAGATTAGCGCTGCCGGGTTGTTGATTGTTGTGGGCGTGGTAATCGATACGATGCGGCAAATTGAGGCTCAAATGGTGCAGCGGAATTATGAAGGATTTGTATCGTAATGGTGTATTGTGTTTTATTGGGGTTGCCAGGTGCAGGCAAGGGGACTCAAGCACTAAACATAGCCTCAGTCAGAGGTATCTTGCATATATCGACTGGAGATATGTTTCGTGAGGCGTCTGCAAATAGGACGTCATTGGGACTTGAGGCTCAGGAATATATGTCAAAAGGCGAGCTTGTCCCGGACGACGTGACGATCAGTATGCTTCTCGAGAGGATTGAGGAAGACGATGCAGCATCGGGATTTATGCTTGATGGTTTTCCGCGCACGATTAAGCAAGCGGAGGCGTTGGATATAGCTCTGGAATCTCGTAAGAAGCAGATTGAAATCGTGCCCTATATCAAGGTTCCAGAGGATCTACTTATGGCGAGACTGACTGGTAGGTGGAGTTGTCCAGATTGTGCTGAAATATATCACACAGTAACAAAGGCTCCTGAGGTTGATGAAGTATGCGATAGCTGCGCTGGTCACTTATTACAGCGCTCGGACGATCAGCCGGCAACAGTAAAAACGAGGTTAGATACCAATCGTGAGTGGACCGAAGCCTTAGCGACATATTACGAAGATCAAAGCAAGTTGCGGGAAGTAGATGGTACTGGAGATCCGGACTTGATTACTGAGAGAATAATATCTGTTTTAGATGAGATTTCCTAGGGTGACAGGATTGCTAATGACTGTTTCGACAAGGCAGGGTATTATTATCAGTCTGGTCTCTGGTACTAGACTTTTTGCGATGGGTTAAGAGCTTAGTTATGCCTGTCAATATAAAATCCCGGGATGAGATTGATATTATGCGCACTGCGGGTGGTATCAACGCGGAGGTTCGTGAAATCTTGAAGGAGTCTATCGCTCCTGGGATTACAGGAGCTGAACTCGATCGAATAGCTAAAGATGCTATTTCTGATAGAGGTGGATTGCCAACTTTTGTTGGGTATAGTCCATGGGGGAAACCGGCGTATCCAGGCGCTATATGTTTCTCGGTTAATGAGGTGCTCGTGCATGGGATTCCGAGTCCGCGAGTTTTGATGGAAGGCGATATTGTGAGTATTGACTTGGGTGTGACATATCAGGGCTACGTGTCTGATGCGGCGTTCACGACCGGAGTTGGTATGATTTCAGACGAAGCTCAGCGACTCCTAGACATCACAGCCGCGTCCTTGGAAGCTGGTATTAACGTCTCGTTAGTAGGACATCGGATAGGTGATATCGGAAGTGCCATAGGTGCTTTTGGTGAAAATGCGAAGATGGGGATCATAAAGGGATATGGCGGCCACGGAGTTGGCAGGGAAATGCATGAAGATCCGCATGTACCCAATTATGGTAAACGAGGTACGGGTCTACAACTGAAAAAAGGGATGGTATTGGCGCTTGAGCCAATGTTTGCCCTGGGAGATGCAGATACATATGAGCTAAACGATCAGTGGTCCGTGGCAATGTCCGATAATTCTTTGTCGGCACATTTCGAACATACTATAGCTATAGGTGAAAATGGGCCGGAGGTTTTGACCAGCGTTTAGCTGGTTAGTTTTATATGGTTAAGTCATCGAAGAAGAAACAACCGGCTCGTAGTGAGAGCGAAAAGCCAGAGAAGAAGAAAGAAGTTATTGAGGTTGAAGGGATTGTTAAGACAGCACTTCCAAATGCGATGTTTGAGGTAGAGCTACCAAATGAACATAAGGTGTTGGCAGGTATTTCGGGCCGTATGCGCATGAATTATATTCGTATTCTGTTAGGTGATCGAGTCTTAGTTGAACTTAGTCCTTACGACCTTACACGGGGAAGAATAACCTATCGGTTTCGTTGAGTTAACTAGTCGGATTTTGTGAAGGAATTAGAGATATGAAAGTCAGTGCTTCGGTAAAAAAACGCTGTAATAAGTGTCAGATTATTAAGCGTCGGGGTCGGATTAGAGTTATCTGTGAGACGAAACGTCATAAGCAGCGTCAAGGTTGATAGAAAAAGATTGGTCTAGGAGAATTTAGAATGGCCCGAATTGCTGGAGTAGATCTGCCACGAGAGAAGCAAATAATGTTTGCCTTGCCATACATCTTTGGTATAGGACGACCGACGGCAAAGTTAATTTGTTCGCAGGCGAATATTCCCCCTGATAAAGTTGTATCCGCTCTTGGTGATGAAGAAATAGCTCGACTCAGATCGATTATTGACAATAACGATGCTTTCGAGGGAGGTCTGAGACGGACGATAAGATCCAATATTCAAAGATTGATCGAGATTAATTCGTATAGAGGTACGCGACATAGGCGCGGTCTTCCCGTCAGAGGACAGAGGACTAAAACTAACGCTAGAACACGGCGTGGTGCGAGACGCGCGATAGCTGGTAAGCGCCAAGTAACTAAGTAGATATATAACTAAAAAAGATACTAGGGAGATATTTTAATGGGACGAGCTAGACGTGGTAGGGCACGCCGGAGGGAAAAAAGAACTATTCCTGTTGGACGAGCATACATTCATTCAACTTTCAATAACACGATTATCACGATTTCCGATCCAAATGGAAATGCTGTAGCTCAGAGTAGTGGAGGGACAGTTGGTTTCAAGGGGAGCCGGAAATCAACTCCTTATGCGGCGCAGTTAGCTGCAGATGCGATCACGCAGGAAATTTCGGAATTTGGTATTCGTGCGGTAGATGTCACGTTGAACGGACCTGGCCCAGGACGTGAGTCAGCTATACGAGCGCTTGGAGCAAACGGACTAAGAATTTTATCCATTCGTGATGCGACACCAGTTCCTCACAATGGTTGTCGTGCTCGAAGACGACCACGGAATTAGTAAGGAGTATTATTAATGGCTCGATATACTGGTCCGAAATGTCGAAAGTGTCGCCGATTTCAAGCGTCCCTTTGTGGCAAGGCTAATTGTGCGATCAATCGCAAAAATCTTCCGCCTGGTCCACGACCTGTGCGTCGTCGAAAAATTTCAGATGCTGGACAGCAATTAATTGAGAAGCAGAAAGTCAGATTTGCATACGGTCTTATGGAACGTCAGTTTCGTGGAGTCTATAAACAGGCGTCAAAAATGCCAGGTGAAACCGGACTTAATTTGATGTCGCTGCTTGAGTTGCGACTCGATAATATTGTTTACAGACTTGGCTTGGCGGCGACGAGATCGCAGGCCAGACAACTAGTCACCCACGGTCTCGTCTCAGTCGATGGAAACAAACTTTCGGTGCCTAGTGCAAGATTAAAGATCGGACAGAAAATTTCATTCACCGAGCGAGGTAAAAGAAGTAAATATTTTGAAATACTTAAGGAAGAGATAGCTAGCCGAAATGTGAGCGGGTGGTTATCCGTGGATCGCGAGTCACTTACGGGCGAACTTATTTCACTACCAGGAGCTGGTGATTGGGAGTCTATTTTTAATCCAAATGCGATTGTTGAGAATTACTCACGGTAATTAAATAAATAAAGAAGGCATCTAGGAGGGATACTGCCATGGCAGATCTGCGTTTAGCTGATATAACAATTGAGCAAGAAGAATCTGATTACATTCGAGTTGGAGCAGGACCTTTTGAGTCTGGGCTAGGAACCACGATTGGTAATGCGATGAGGAGAATTCTTTTATCTTCTTTGCCTGGAGCTGCCATATACGCAATGCGCGGTGATAATATCCAGCATGAGTTCCAAACTATTGAAGGTGTTCGAGAAGATTTAGTAGAATTAATGCTGAATTTGAAAGAAGTCAGACTGAAAGCTAATGCTGATCGTCAAGCAAGAATGACGCTTGATTCATCAGGTAAGGGTGTCTTGACGGCCGCTGACATTCAAAGTACGTCCGACTACGAGATAGTTAATCCAGATCTCGTGATTTGTCATGTCGATGATAAAGATGCAAATTTATCTATTGAATTATTTGTGCGGACCGGCAGAGGCTATATTCCATCAGAGAGAACTGACAAGAGCGGAGATACCGTCACCATAGGGTTGATACCTATGGATCAGGTATATTCACCGATTCGACGCGTGTCCTATGAGGTTAATGAGATGCAGCAGGCTGGTGAGGCGTACGACAGTCTCACGCTTGAAGTGTGGACTGATGGAACTATTACGGGTAGTGACGCCGTGAGTGAGGCATCGGACGTTTTAGTTGCTCAATTAACTCCTTTTTCGTTAATGACAGAAGGTCGATTACTATTGGATACAGAGCCGGTTTCACCAATTTTGGATCTTCCGATCGAGGATCTGGGATTATCACAGCGAGTAAATAATTTACTTCGTCGTTCGAAACTTTCTACCATAGGTTCTATTTTGGACCATAGCCGTGAAGAACTTCTTGCATTAAGGAATTTCGGCGAGCTTGGATATAATGAATTAATTTCTGCTATGTCTGAGAAAGGTTTTCCAATGCCTGAAGGCGAGGCGAAAGCTATGAACGAATCCTCAGGTGCGCGGACTGAAACTGAGTCTGATAATAACAGCAATGATAATTCTGACGATGAGCCAGCAAGCGCTTTGGCAGCTGCTCTTCGTGATGCAATGAAAGAGCGATCCGGATCGGACGATCGATAATAAGATTTGAATAAGAGGAGATAGTAATGCGACATCGCCAATCTGGTCGTAGGTTCGATATGCCGACTGGGCAAAGAAATCATATGTTTCGTATTCTCGTGCGGACAGTGATTACGCGTGGCGGTGCCTTTACTACCGAGGCTAGAGCCAAAGAAGTCCGTCGATTAATAGATAAAATGATAACACTTGGTAAAAAAGATACGGTCCACGCACGCCGTCTAGCGCTTTCGGTCATCGCCGATCGAGACGTCGTACAGACACTTTTTGATGAAGTGGCTCCGAGGTACGCACAACGTGAAGGTGGCTATACTCGAGTTGTTAAATTAGGTCGCAGAAAGGGTGATGCCGCTAGAGTGGCTCGCCTAGAACTGGTTTGATTTAGTCGAATGAACCTAAAGAGTCACAGTAATTTTAATTCCCAGAGGATTGCACTCTCTATTGAATATGATGGACGTCACTTTCATGGAAGCCAACGTCAATCAAATGTTCGGACAGTTCAGCAAACTATGGAAGATGTTTTGGCAGGTGTTTTTGGAACTAACTCCTCGGTCGATTTTTCTGGGCGTACTGATACGGGGGTACATGCCCGCCGTCAAGTGTGCGCCTTTGATAGTGATGGAATCGATCGATACGGATTAGAAATATTCGAGAGAATAATTGACAGAAATCTTCCTGAGGATATTAGCCTC
>Ga0315318_10000105_pt1 | contig 32218 bp, 39 predicted proteins | sample M1200m3416metaG_FD_203703 | JGI IMG/M metagenome (GOLD analysis project Ga0315318, IMG submission 203703) | Ammonia-oxidizing marine archaeal communities from Monterey Bay, California, United States - M1 200m 3416 | ecosystem: Environmental > Aquatic > Marine > Coastal | place: USA: California... | reverse complement strand
AGACATGTTAAGTCATGTCAAATTATTATTAAAATCGCTGTCGAAGAATCTATCACATCCAAGTATGCATGAAATAATAGTATTTGTTGATTCTGATAATGAAAATATAACAGAGTACCTTATCAATCAAAAGAAGAACTTTTTTGATTTAAAAGTCATAACGCACAAGTTACCCTCAGTAGTTGGGTATTGTAGAAATATTAATTTAATGGTAGAGTATGCTAAGCATGACGTTGTAAGTTATTTACAGTCCGACATGGTTATAAGTAAAAATTATGATAGCCATATCTTTGAAGAAATAGAAGAGAATACTATTTTATGTTCAGCAAGAATAGAACCTCCGTTACATCCTGCAGGGCCAGAAAAAATAGTTAAAAATTTTGGAATAGAACCTGAAGAATTTCAATGGGATAATTTTTTAGATTTTGCTTCTAGCGTCAGGGAAAATAAAGTTACTGATTTTTTCTTTGTTCCATTTTCATTTTATAAAAAAGTATGGAATGATATAGGCGGATTTGATACATTATTTAGAAGAGGCAGAGAAGATTCAGATTTACCACAACGTTTATTGCATAAAGGAATTAAAATTAAACAAAGTTTCAATTTAAACGTTTATCATTTTACATGTGTCTCTTCACGAGGCAGAGGGTGGTATAAAAATGAGAACAAAACTCAAAATCGTGCAAAGTTACAAGAGCTAGCTTTGGGAATAGAGACAAGAAGATTTATACGAAAATGGGGCAGGTTTGAACATGGGACTAAAAATCCTTTAAATAAACTAGACATTGATTTAGTAATTGAAAATCCTGAAATTAATGACCCATATATAAAATTTATATATGATATTGAACCTTATTTTTCAAAAGTTTGGTTACCTAGTAAAGATGGAGATATTTTAAAGAAAAAACTTTTAGAAATTTGTAGTAAAGAAAATATATATGCAAATAAGATTATGAATTTTGATGAAAAACAATGGAAAAACGAATCAAAATTTTACAATACTGTTAATTTTGGCTCTATTTACAATATAGGCACCCCTATTGATTTTAATATAAAAGTAGAATTAGATTTATCTAAAAAAGATAAAATAGGCTCCTTTGCCTCAATCCTTGATTATATTAGTGATATGATTAATAATGAAGGTTTGGGAAAATATGAATTAGACCCTGCCACTATTGAAGTAAAAAATATTGTAAATATTTCAAAGCAACATGTAAATACCAGTAACCCACCTTTTGATCATTCTTTGATAAAAGTAAATTAAACTGATACAAAATGAATTGTAGAATATGCAATAACAAAACTAAAAAGGCAGATACTTTTAATAATGTTCCTAAACATATATCTGTCTTGAGAACATTTGCCTATGATCATAATGGTTTAGATGTAGATTTGTATAAATGTGTTTATTGTAATCACTATCAAATAGAATATGTGAATAGTGAAGATTACTATGATGATTATTTAATGATCCCTTATGCTGAATCTATTGATCCTTTTATGGAAAGGCAGATAAAAGAATTAGCCAATATGAGTAAAAATACAGAAAGTTTTATTGAAATTGGGTGCGGAAATGGAGTTTTTTTAAATCATGCTAAAAAATATTATAATACTGTCATAGGGAATGAACCTTCAAAGACTTGCAGCAGCATGATTAAAAAATTAGGATTCGATTGTATTGAAGAGTACATAACACCCTCAACCATTATTGATCAAACGTATGATTCATTTTGTTCTAAACAAGTATTTGAACACTTGCCAGACCCTAAGGGAACATTAAGTAAAATTTATGATATGATTAATAATGAAGGCACAGGATTTATAGAGGTACCTAATGGTGCTAAAACTATATACAATAGAAGATATTTTGATATATTCACTGATCATGTCAACTATTTTACCCCTACGAGTTTATCAAAACTAGTTGAGCAATGTGGATTTATAGTTTTAAAAACACAAGAAGTGTTTAATGGAGATTATATTGAATGTTTTTTTAAAAAGATTGAATCTAAATTATTTGATATAAAAACTAGAAAAAAATATGATATTGATTTTATATTAAAAGCTTCAAAAAAATATAATAATATAGGAATGTATGGTGCTGGTGCTAAAGGATACGTTTTAACGACAAGTTTAGGTAAAAACATTAGCATAGAATCAATATTTGATGATGATCCCAACAAAGACAGCAGGTACTTACCTAACATTGATATAAAAATATCATTACCTAAAATTTCTAAAATTGAAAAACTTGATTTAATAATAATATCTGCTGCTTCATATGAAAAAGAAATAATTGAAAAATTAACATCATTATATAATTTTAAAGGTGATATTATTACTTTACAAGATAACACGGACTTGAAAACCATATAATGAAAATAGCATTTATGTCAGAATTGGGAGTTGCAGGCAAAGTAATGAGAGGTGAACCCAATTTAAGAACAGAGTTCGCATGGATGGTTGCATTAGATGCAGATCATTATAATCTAATTCGTGACCCTCTTCCTCAGGGATATGACTTAGTGATTGTTATCATACCAAAGGGAAAAGTATTTTTAAATGCAGTTGGTGTTAGGATGGACAAGAATGCGTCTAATCCATCTTCTCAGCTTCTTCATTCAAATTTAATTAGTGACCTAAAAGAAAAAAATATAAAAGTTGGCTATGTACAAGAAGGACCAAATTGGCTATTCAATGATTATAATATTGAGGATCAATTTGCATTTTACAGTCAGCTAGCAAATACAGATATTATTTTTGCTCATAATAAGATGGATCAAAAATTTTATAGAGGTATGTTTCCAGGAAAGCAGGTCAATATCATGAGAACATTAATGTTGACAGACAATATTGGAAAGGGTCATAAGACAGAAGATAAGACGCTTATTGGTGGCAATTTTGCAAGATGGTATGGGGGCTTTCAAAGTTTTGTTATTGCTAATGAGTTTGATAATGAAATCTGGTGTCAAGAATCACATGCTAAGCAGCCAAACGAAGATAATGTAGAAGGACTAAACCACTACAGTCGCTTATCATGGATCGACTGGGTGCATGAAATTAGTAGATTTAAATACGCTGTGCATTTAATGCCCACAGTTGCAGCTGGTACATTTAGTCTTAATTGCGCGTACTGGGGCATTCCGTGTATTGGCAATTCGATTGTTGATACACAGAATATATGTTTCCCAGACCTTTCTGTTCATATTGATGATACAGAGAGTGCAAGAAAAAGTTGTATTTATTTGAAGGACGTGAAAAAATATAAAGAAGTATCAGAAAAAGCACGATCCCAATTTGATGAATTCTATAGTGAGCAAGCATGGAAGAAATACTTTTATGAGCAAATTTAAAAATGAGTAGACCAAAAACAATATTTTGTGACCTAGATGGCACATTAGTAAAACATTCTAATCCCACAGAAATACAAAATCCGGATTTATATTTACAATTACTACCTGGTGTGAAAGAAAAATTAATTGAATGGGACACTAAAGGGTATCATGTAGTTATTACTACAGGTAGAAAGGAAAGCGCAAGAGCATCAACAATAAAACAAATGCAAATAGCTGGTATAAATTATGATCAATTAATAATGGGGTTTGGGGGTGGAGATAGAATCATAATCAATGATAGAAAGCCAGGGAGCACCAGAGATACAGCATATGCAATTAACTTGGAAAGAAATAAAGGACTGATTGATGAAAACAATATATAAGCCGTGGGGAAAAGAATTATGGCTAGAATTAAATGATAAGTACTGCTATAAAAGAATTTATATTAATGCAGGGACAAAAACAAGCTATCAATATCACGAAAAAAAATTAGAAACAAATTATATAATAGAGGGCACTGCTGAAGTTTGGTTAGAAAATGATGATGGCGTTGTAGAAAAGAAAATAATGCAGGCAGGGGATTTTTTTACTGTATCTCCACCAAAAAAACATAGAGTTATAGCAATAACTGATATAATCTTACAAGAAGTCTCAACGCCAGAAGTGGATGATGTGATTAGAATATCAGATGATTCTAAGCGTGGGTCTGGTAAAATAGAACATGAGCATATGAAGCCGGCACTATGTATTCTAGCAGCAGGTATTGGAAGTAGACTAGAAAACTTTTCAGAACATATAAACAAAGGATTACTGCCGCTAGATAACAAAGCAATTATTTCACATATTATTGACAAAACTCCTAAAGAATATGATATAATTGTGATATTGGGCTATAAGGGAAGTGTGGTTAAAGAGTATTGCAATGCTGCACACAGTGATAGAAATTTTATATTTGTTACTGTAGACAAATTCACAGGAGATAACACTGGACCAGGTTATTCTATTTCATTTGCAAAAAAGTACCTACAAAGACCCTTTATATGGGTAACTGCTGATACAATCATTACAGATGAATTGCCACCTGTTGAGCATAATTGGCTAGGGTCGTATCCTACTAGTTTACCAGAACTATATGCAACTATAAATGTAGAGGATGGGTCAGTAACAGATTTAAAAAATAAATCTAAAAATGGATATGGCAGTGCATTTATAGGCTTAGCTGGTGTTTACGAATATAAAATATTCTGGGAACAGCTTAGTGATAGTGAAATAGTTAGTGCATATTATGATATTAGTAAGTACTCAGATATCAAAGAATATAAGTTTGACTGGTATGATGTTGGCACAGTAGACAATTATATAAAATCTCAGAAGATATTTAAAAATTCTATAACATACAGTATTCCCAAAACTAATGGAGAATTTCTGTACAAAGTTAAAAATAAATTTATAAAACTATCATCTGACAAAAAATTTGTAGAAGGCAGAATTAAAAGAGCAGCCAATTTAAGCGGTCTAGTTCCAGAGTTAATTGATCATCAAAAAAATCTTTATTCTTATGAGTGGAAAAATGGTAGAACTTTGTATGATTGCAATGATATAGAAATTTGGACAAAGTTTTTAGATTTTTGCAAAGATAAGTTGTGGAAAGAGGAGTTTACAGATGATACTTTTATAAAAAAGTGTCATAACTTCTATTATCAAAAAACAAATGATAGATTAGAATTGTTCCTATCTAGTAGAGATGAAACATTTTTAGATTCGCATACTATTAATGGAAAATCTAGTAACGAAATAAAAGCTTTAATGGTTACATTTTTTGATTATTTTCTCAATATATGCGATGGTATACCAACAAAATTATTTCATGGTGATTTACAATTTGACAATATAATCTATGGAGATGATCAAAAATTTTATTTATTAGATTGGAGACAAGATTTTGCAGGAGATGATATTGGTGATGTTTATTATGATTTGGCAAAAATGTATGGTGGCATTTTAATGTCATATAAATTAATGAAGGATAGCAACAATTTTTCTTGTTATACTGATGGTAGTATGGTAACTTATGATTATAAATCTGACCCTAAGTTAGATCAATTTAAACTAGCATACGAAAACTGGATCGTATACAAGAGTGAATATGACTTAGATAAAATCAAGGCTATCACTTCTCTTATATTTTTAAATATGGCACCGCTACACGAGAAAGAATTTGGAAATTTGCTATTTTTTAAATCAAAGCAAATGTTACAGGAAATAATCGAGAATAAAGAATATGAATACTATAATGAAAATGATCAATAAAGACACAGAAATATATTGCTCATTTGCCAAGGTTGCCGGCAATACAGGCTGTCAAATGATGAATACAGCATTTTATTACTATGGACTAAATAAGATCTACAAGTCCTTTTCAGTAGATAGTATAGAAGAGGCTGTAAATTCGGTTAGAACTTTAGATATTAAAGGTTTTGCTATAACAATGCCCTATAAGATTGAAGTACTTAAATATGTCGATAAAACTGATGAGTCAACTGCTGAAATAGGGGCCGCAAATACAGTCATAAATACAGATCGCAATCTGTGTGCTTATAATACAGATGCGTATGCTGCTAAAACATTCTTAAGAGACTATGACAATCAAAAGAAGCTGTATATTCTTGGTAATGGCGGATATTCTAAAGCAGTTATGTGGGCTGCTAAGCAAAGTGGCTTTGATATTAATAATATTACCAGAGAAAATTGGAGCTCTTTACAGAACATAAAGTCTTCTATAATTTATAATTGTACGCCAGCAGATATTTCAAATCCTATGTTGCGTATAGATACATCCAATGATATGATTAACTGTCTAGTCACAACTAAGACAGGAAAAGAACTTGCAGGATTGCAGGCATCTATACAATTTAAGCTGTACACAGGATTAGAGTTTCCATTAAACACACAAAAATAATCAAGAGAGAAGAAATGTCCCAAAAAGAAATAAAGTATTTTATAGGCCCAATGAGTAAAAATATAGTTGATGCCATTGTTGAATTCAATGGCGATTTTGGTTTTATCCCATCTAGGCGACAAGTAGACCACAATGGTGGTTATGTTAATGATTGGTCTACGGATAAGTTTGCTAAGTACGTAAATGGTAGAGCCCCTATACAAAGAGATCATGGTGGCATTGGTCAAGGATACAAAGATGATGATGGCTATGAATCTTTTTTACATGATTCTAGACACTTTGATATAATACATGTGGATCCCTGGAAGCGCTATGATATTCTTATAAAAGGACTAGAAGAAACTGTACGTAATATAAAATTTATACATTCAAATAATTCCGATATAAAATTTGAAGTTGGTACTGAAGAAGCTATCAAAAGATTTAATTCAAAACAGTTGGAGCTGATGTTAAGATATTTAGAAGAAAAGTTAGAACCAAAAATATTTGAGAATATAGAGTATACTGTCGTCCAATCAGGCGTTGGACTAGATTTAGGAAAACAGAGCAATACAGGAACATTCAATCCGGATAGATTAGAAGAGATGATCTATATTTGTAAAAAATTTGGTAAAAAATCAAAAGAACATAATGGTGACTATTTATCTACTAAAGAATATAAAGATAGATTTGATTTAGGACTAGACTCAATCAACATAGCACCTGAGTTTGGTCAATTAGAAACTCTATGCTATTTAGATGAAATGGGAGACGACATAGAAGATTATTATCAGATTTGTTATGATTCAAAACGATGGGAAAAGTGGGTTGGTAAAGATTTTGTACCAGAAGATAACAAGAGAGAGCTAATCAAGATATGTGGTCATTATGTACTTTCTAATAAACAATTTTTGAATATCAAACCAAGCATAGATAACAAAATTAAAAAAGTAATTAAAGATAAGCTAGAACATTTAAAAAATGCGTAATGATATAATAAAAAGAAGCAAATCTCTATTTGATGAAGAATCAACTTTAGAACATCTACATACATTTTCTAATTGTCCTGCCTCAATGGCATGCACAAATCAAAGTAAAGAAAAAGATTTAGTAATGGACCAAATTTGGGATATTTGTAAAAAGACGGGACTTGTACAACTTAGAAATGTTTTCCCACTAGACACAGTATATCAATTTCCACATAATGATGGCGTAGGTAAAGTATGGGAGAATCATGACAAAGCTTTTTCTAATTTTATTTTAGAATTTAATGATGTAAACTCAGTTTTTGAAATTGGTGCCGGCGCTGGCAGGCTTGGAAAATTATTTTTAAGTAGTAATAATAGCGGTCGATGGATTGGGCTAGAACCAAATCATTATTATGAGAAGATTGAAATGAAAAATTTTATTCATAAAAGAGATTGGTTTGATGAAAATTACAAAACAATAGGCAAAGTAGATGCTGTAGTTCATTCTCATGTTCTAGAACATATGTATGATCCATTAGCTTTTTTAAAAACAATACATGGTCAAATGGGAAATGAAGAATATCATTTGTTTAGTGTACCCAATTTATTTCACTTTATAAAAGAAAAATATACTAATGGCTTAAATTTTGAACATACATTATTCATAACAGAGGATATAATAGATAACTTATTGAAGAAGCTAGGATTTTCGCTTATTAAGAAACAATATTATTCAGAGCTTCCATGCATATTCTATGCTTGCAAAAAGACAAAACCTAAAGATATTATTTGGGATGATACACTTTATAAAAAGAATAAAGACATATTCTTAGATTTTGTAAAATTTCATGCTAAAGATGTGAGTGAGATAAATAAAAAAATTGATTCTTTTACTACGGGTACCGTTAATGGTAAAGTATATTTGTTTGGCGCTCATATATTTTCACAATTTTTAATTTATAATGGTTTGCAAACTGATAAAGTAAGCTGTATTTTAGATAATAGTAAAATGAAACAAAAAAGCCGTCTTTACGGAACTAATTTTTATGTAGAATCGCCTGAAATATTAAAAGGTGAGCAAAGAGTTGCTATTATTTTAAAAGCTGGCCAGTATAATAATGAAATAAAAAATAGCATCATAAAGAATATAAATTCAGAAGTATTATTTTGGGAGTAGATTTGCAAAATAAATTCAAAATAATATGTCCGTCTTACAATAATGAGGACTGGATTGAAACTCATATTGGTAGTATTTTAGAACAAACATACGACAACTATGAAGTTTTGTATATGGATGACTATTCAACGGATAATACTTGGAAATTAGTAAATGAGCTTGTTGGTAATAATCCAAAATTTAAGTTAATTAGAAATAATAAAAATTATGGAGCTGCTCATAACTATACTGGAGAGCACTTATATGACTTTGTAGATAATGATGAAGAGATTTTAATTCATTTAGATGGAGATGATTGGTTAGCTCTTCCTGATGTTTTAGAAAAGTTAAATGAATTTTATATTCAGAATGATTATTGGATGACGTATGGTGGATTTTTAGCTTGGGAAGGCGGTGAGGACACTAAGGAGCCATACCCACAGAATACAGAATACGATAAATTTATACACAAAAATAATAAGTATAGGTCTGATTTGTGGCGAGCTAGTCATCTCCGAACTTACAAGTGGTTTTTGTGGAAGTTGATAAATAAAAAAGATTTTGTATCAAATATAGATAATAAGCTATTTTGGCATGCTAGCGACTTATCTTGGGCTTACCCCTGTTTAGAAATGTGCCCATCCGATAAAATAGGTGTTGCTAATTTTATAACATGCATTTATAATGCTTCTAATCAAAATCAGAATAGAACACAAGAAAGAGAAAATCAAAATAATGAAAAATATGAAAATGAAATAAGAAATAAGAAAAAATATAAGACAGCGACTTCAAAGGGAGCATTGAAAGGTGAAAGATTGCCGCAAGTAAATGTTTTTTATGGTAACATGGAGTATAATACAATACCAACAAAATTTTCTTATTGTTATAATCAAGTAGATGGTGACTTTGATTTAGTATTTTTAGGTGATGAGTCTATACTAGATTATCTTGAGGGCAAAATAAAAATAAAAAAAGATGTCCCTATCATAGCAAGACCTTTTGAAGATAGGAATTACTGGATAAGTAAATTTGGTGAACCAAAAATATTTAATATGTTATTAAAACATCATGATCAATTTGACCTAGTACTGACTTTAGATAAAATATTATTAGACGAATTACCAAATGCAAAATTTTGGCCTGCCAATTATGTAAGTCAATTTAATATACTTCCAAATACAGAGAATCATCCAATTAAAAAATCTATACATTGGGACACATATGAAATACCAGAGTCAAAAACGTATAAAATTCATAAAAAGAATAAATTAGTATCTTGTGTAGCATCTACAAAATCATTTTTGCCTGGTCATATTAAACGATTAGAATTTGTACAAAAAATAAAAGAAAGAACAGATATTGTTGATTTGTATGGAAGGGGTACTAATCCGATTGATAGTAAATTTGATGCATTAAAAGAATATGCATTTAGTATTGCTATAGAAATGATCAAGCCACATGATACATACAATAAAGAAAAACAAAGATGGGTTGATGATGAGTATCTATGGTCTGAAAAAATTAATGACTGTTTTTTAACAGGCACTGTTCCCATTTATTACGGTTGTGAAATCATTGGCGAATTTTTCAATATTGATGGTATCTTAGTTTTTAATAATCAAAAAGAGTTAGATAACATACTGGATAATTTAAACATCGAACAATACTATGCTATGATGCCTGCTATAGAAGACAACCTAAGTAGGGCAAAAAAGTACCCGCTTAATAATGATGATTTATATGAACATTTTTTTAAAGATATGATAAAATGATACTTTTATTCAATGTTTTTATAACAAATACAGGAGCTCATAACAATCTACTGCACAATAGGGGTAATCTTAAGCAATTTAGTAGCTTAGATATTACAAAATATTCTATTTCTAGTTTATCAAAATTGCATAACTGGAAAAGAGTTATTATGAATATTGAGCTAGACCCAAATTTCTATACAGAAGACGATTCTAAAAAACTAAAAGAATTTATCGAAAAAGAATTTACAGGTGTAGACATCATTTTTAATAAATTTAGAATCACCTTGCAAGAAGAGTGGCTAGACGTTTATAATTCTGTAGATGATGATTTAATTTTTTACTTAGGAAATCATGATCATATATTCTTAGACTCACAAAATAATTATTTTAATTCATTGTTAAGTGAAACCTCAAAGTTTACGTATGGAACATTAATTACATCTCATTTCCCGGAAAATATACGTTGGGCAAAATGTGGCTATATAGATTTAAATGCGGAGATACCCAAAGAATCAAATATCAAGTATGGAATAGAAGATAATTACTTAACGTATAGCGGTATCTCTATTGATAGCTTGAATGTATTGACAAAAGAGCTATTCCATGATTGGTTTAGTATAGGTGATTGGGCCGACACAAAAATTTATAGAAGTGACGGTGTTACAGCATTGGGTGGAGTAAGCATACTAACGATAAGAAATCATATCAATATTCCCCTACCAGAACAAAAAATGATTATCCCTTTTAAAGAACAATTTAGACATTTCGATGGGTATAATCATCAAAAAATCAGTAATGAGGTCTGCCCATCATTATCAATACCTGATGGATTTTTTGAAGACAAGATTAAAATTAGATTTGGTTACGATGATTATAAACAGGGTTGGGTAAATTTAAATCCAATGTTAAGTTATAGAGCTTTTGATAAAGCCGGCATAGATGAAAAATTTTTAGTAAGCGACATACCCTTATTTTGGAAGGATAAAATTATCGATATTGATGAAAATCCAGATATTAGTGAAGAAGAAATGGTGCAACATAGATTATACTCAATTTTACAAATGATTTATTCTGATGAAAGGTACAATCATTATATTGACAAAACTTTGGAACAAAAAATAATGAAAGCATATGTTAGTAATTATAAAAAATACACATTTTAGATGATAAGATGCATATTTATATATATTAATGGGGTTATAAGTGGATAAGTTACAAACTATACTAAATTTAGTAGATGAGTATATAGAAGATAAGCACTCTCAAAAAAAATGGGTAGCTGGCAAAGATTGGGTACAATATGCTGGCCCACACTTTACATCAGATGAGTATATTCGTTCTATAAAAAGCTTGCTTAGTGAATGGCTGGTGCTTGGAGAAGATGCTATGAAATTTGAAAGAAAATTTCCCAAGTTTTTTGGCAAAAGTAATGGCATTCTAACTAATAGCGGATCTAGCGCAAATCTATTAATGATGTTAGCTATGACGTCCAAGAATTTACATAATTTTCCAAAGGGAACAAAGGTAATAACACCCATTGCTGGATTTCCAACAACTTTGAATCCGATATATCAGGTTGGTTTTGAGCCAGTATTTGTTGATATTGATTTAGATACATTGAACTTAAATTTAGATCAAGTAGAAATAGCTGCTAGAGATAGTGGTGCTAAAATAATAACATTTGCGCATGTTTTAGGTAATCCACCCAATATGGATAGATTGATGGAGATAGTAGACAAATACAATCTAATATTACTAGAGGATTGTTGTGATGCATTAGGTTCTACTTATGACGGGAAAGAACTTGGTAGTTTTGGTGACATGGCTAGCTGCTCATTTTACCCAGCACATCATATTACTATGGGAGAAGGGGGATTTGTATCGACACACACTCCGCAAGAAGAAAGAGTTATTAGAAGTTTTAGGGAGTGGGGTAGAGATTGTTACTGTGTTGGTAAAGCTGCTAATCTACTTAAAAATGGAACATGTAAAACTAGATTTACTAATTGGCTCCCGTCATTACCTGACTACGTATTTGATCATAAATACGTCTATGGCGAAGTAGGATACAATCTCAAGCCAATAGAACTACAGGCTTCTATGGGATTAGCACAAATAGATAAGCTAGATGAAATACACACACGCAGAAAAGAAAATTATAAAGCATTATTTAATATATTTTCTAATTATGAAGATTATTTTCACTTGCCAAGACCAACAAAAAAATCAGATCCAAGTTGGTTTGCTTTTCCATTAACAATAAGAGATAATTCTTTATTTAGTAGGTGGGATATCACTAACTTTTTAGAAGATGCCAAGGTACAGACTAGACAATACTTTGGTGGAAATATAATGTTGAACCCAGGTTATACTAGTCTAATGGATAGCAAAAAAGTTATAGAAGACTACCCTGTTGCTAGAAAAATTACTACAGATACTTTCTTTTTAGGAACGTCACCCGTAATTCAACAGGAGCAAATAGAGTATATTGAGCTACAAATACATAAATTTATGAGAAAAATAGGATGAAACAAATATATTCAAAAGTAGATAATACAAAATTAATATTGGGTGTAATGAGATATGATGAATTGTCTGAGTATAGAACAGATCTATGTCCTGATGATGAGTATTTGCAAATTTCTGGAAGAAAACTTAAAAAGAAATTAAAAGTTGGTGCCCATAAACATATACCATTTGAAAGAAAAACAGCGATAACTCAAGAAGCCTGGGTTGTATTAGAAGGTGCAATAAAAGGCACATTTTATGATCTAGATGACTCTATTTTATATGAAACTGTAGTGGGCAAGGGTGATGTTGTCGTGCTATTCAGGGGAGGTCACTCACTTGAAGTTTTAGATGAAGATACACTTTTTTATGAATTTAAAACAGGTCCTTACTACGGCGTTGATGTTGACAAGGAACCGATATGAACAAAATAATAGATTTAGGCATGCACCCATTCGCAGATACATTTATAAGTGAAGCACATATTGGTATATCAGAGCCAGTCTATCCGCTGCAGTGTTTTTTAAATAGCGATAGCGGTGAAATAAAAGTTGGCTATGATACAAAAGCTGATGAACGATATAACTTATATGACTATTCTTATACTTCATCTAATTCTAAAATTTCTAAAACTCACTGGATTAATTATGCTAATGTAGTAAATGATAAATTAGATTTAGATGCATACGACATACCCACATATAAAATAGTTGAAATTGGATCTAACGACGGATTTTTATCAGAACAATTTAAAAATTTAGGATATAATATTGTTGGTGTAGATCCTTCAAAATATATGACTAAACTTGCTATGGATAGAGGAATAAAAACTTTTACTGAAATTTTTTCTTTTGAATCAAGCAATTCTATTAAAAATGAATTTGGAAAAGCTGACTTAGTAATAGCTAATAATGTTTTTAATCATTCTAATAATAATGATGACTTTTTGAGAGGTGTCAATAATTTACTTATAGAGGACGGCATATTTGTGTATGAATTGCCCTATTGGTATCATACAATCAAAGATAAGAGATTCGATCAAATATATCATGAGCACGTATCATATTTTACTGTAAAATTTTCTTATGAGCTACTTAAAAAATTTGGTTTTGACATTATTGATATTGAAGTTGTTGATTATCATGGAGGTTCTTTACGAGTTTTTGCTAAAAAAACTGATGTAAGTAGTGAAAATGATAAAGTACTATCTATGATCAAAAAAGAAGAAAAACTTGGACTTTTTGATAAAGAAATGTACAAAGAATTTATGACAGATTTATATAATAAGCGAAATAAATTTTTGGAAAAAGTTTATAGAATAAAGTCAGAAGGATATTCAATTGTAGGTGTTGGTGCTGCTGCAAAGGGAAATACATTTTTAAATTTTTATAATTTAGACAGTACTGTTTTAGATTATGTTACAGATTCTTCTGAACACAAACAAGGTAAGTTCACACCATTAACGAGGATTCCAATAGTTGATGATGAAATATTTGCTAATTATGATAAAGTTTATGCGCTAATATTATCTTGGAATATATCAGACATGATAAAAGAAAATTTAAGAAAAATTAATGATAAAATAGAATTTTTGTCATTACCACAATAGGATAGAAATGAAAATTAAAAATATTTGGACAGATGTAGAAGAACCCCTGGAATTGCATACAGACAATAGAGGCTCAATAGTTGATATTTTTTATGATGATGTTATAGAACATGCAGCAGTTATAAATTCAAAACCCAATGTGCTTCGTGGAAATCATTTTCACAAACAAAGCACGCAACATATGCTAATGACAAAAGGATCATTAGAATATTGGTGGAAACCAGTTGACTCTGATGAGCCAGCTAAAATGGTTGTAGCTAAAGTGGGTGATATAGTTTCAACACCACCAGATGAAATTCATGCACTTGTGATTCGCGAGGATGGCAATCAATTTATTGTATTTAGTGAAGGTGTTAGAGGCGGTATGGATTATGAATCAGATACATTTAGAGTTGATTCAATAGTGCCTAAAGATAAGTTGCCAAAATGAAAAAATTAGCTTTATTTGGTGCTTCTGGTGGTCTTGGCAAAGCAGTCTATCCGAAACTTAAAGATGAATATGATGTAGTCCCTATTAGTAGTGATGATGTTGATATTATAAGTTTTAGTCAAGTTAAGCACTTTTTTAGTTCTAATAAAATAGATATAGTTGTAAATTTAAGTGGTAAAAAATATGACACTTATTTAAATACTATAGATAATGATGATATAATTGAAATTAAAAAAATGATTGATGTCAATATAATGGGAAATATCAATATTCTTGCTGGATGTTTGCCGCATATGAGAGAAAATGGCTGGGGAAGGGTTGTACTAATTTCTTCTATATTCAGCCAATTAAATGTTCCAAAAAATTCCCTATATTGCGCTTCAAAAAGTTTTCTAGATAGATTAACATCAAATGCGAACAAGGAGAATGTAAGAAAAGGTGTCACTTGTAATAGCATCCAGTTAGGTTATTGGGATGGCGGTATGTTTTATGAGGTATCTGAAGAATTACAAAATAAAGCAAAAAACAAGATAGGTTTAAAAAGATGCGGCAGTATAGATGAATTATCTAATACGATAAGATATATTATTGATAATGAATATGTGTCTGGTACTAATTTAAGAATAGATGGCGGTATGTAATGTATTTCAATAATGTAAAGATCAAAGGTGTAGGTTCATATCTTCCCAAGAAGATAATTACGAATCATAATATAGCAGAAAATGCAGATACAACAGATGAGTGGATTTATAAGAGCTTGGGTATAAAAGAGCGAAGATCAGTTGAAACAGAAACTGTATCTGATTTGGGAGTTGAGGCTTCACTTAGGGCGCTGGATAATGCTGGTATTGATAAAGAAGATCTAGACTTGATTGTTGTTGCAACATCAAGCCCAGAAAGAATATCACCATCAACTGCCTGTACTATTCATAAAAAACTAGGTATTAAAAAGGAAGTGCCGTCATTTGATATAAACGCAGTATGCGCAGGATTTGTATTTTCTGTAGGGATAACTGCACCATTAATTAGTAGTGGCATGTATAGAAACATATTGGTAGTGGGTTCTGAAACGTATTCAAATATAATAGATTACTCGCATAGAGATAGTATCTTTTTTGGTGATGGCGCAGGGGCAATAATACTTGGTCAGTCTGAAAAAGGGTGGATTTTTACTGAAATAAAAAGTGATGGAAGTGGCACTGGGTTTAGTGGATTCAATTGTGGATTGAATACCAAGTATAAAACAACTCCAAGAGAAGTACGTGAGCAAGCATTGAAAGTTTTACCTGATTCAATTAGATCTGTATTGTCAAAAACAAATACTAGTATTGATGATATTTCAATATTTATTCCTCATCAAGCAAGTATAAATGTTTTAAAAGAAATAGCAGTAGAAGTTGGCTTGCCAGTTGACAAGATCAAGGCAGTAATGGAAAAATATGGAAATATTGCTGGCGCATCTATACCAATAGCATTAGATGATGCATTCAAAAATGGTGAAGTAAAAGATGGTGATAAACTACTATTAACTGCCATTGGTTCTGGCTGGTCATGGGGGTCATTATTAATCAATCATGAATAGAAAATTTAAGAGCATAGGCAAAGATGTTTGTATAGATGATATGTGCAGAATTTCTTATCCTGAAGTTGTATCAATAGGTAATCACGTCGCCATAGATTGTTTTACTTACATATCAACATCAATTACTTTAGGGGACTACATTCACATAGCAAGAAATGTGACTATAATAGGAGGCAAAGATGCATCTTTAACAATGGGAAATTTTACAAATATTGGCGATGGCAGCAGAATTGTATGCGCGTCAGATGATTTTAAAAGAGGTTTAATATCACCAATAGTACCAATAGAAAATCGTTTTCTTATAAATAAGCCAATAGTATTTGAGAACCACGCAACACTTGGTGTACAATGTTCTGTCTTACCAGGCGTTACCTTACGAGAAGGCTCTATAGTCGGCGCAAACTCATTAATAGTATCAGATACAGAACCGTGGACAATTTATGGTGGCTCTCCTGCAAAACCCATTGGTAAAAGAGATAAAGATAATGTACTTAGCTACGCAAAAAAAATGGGATATTAGTTATGAAAGATTATTATAAAGATAAACATGCACTTAGCACACCTTGGGTCGAATCACCATTTTTTTATAGTTTGTTAGAAAATTCTAATTGCACTGATGAAGAAAAGGAAATGTGCAAGTATTATCATGAACATGGATATTTGATTATTGATTTAAATCTAACAGATGAAGAAATACAAATTGTAGTTGATGATATGTACAATGTACTAAAAGACAAAGAAACTATATTTCATGCAGATCATTATCAATATACAGAGAGCAAAAGAATTTTTGAGTTTTGGAAACAAAGTGAAGCTTCAGCTAGAATGTGCATGAATAAAAAAATTCTTGATACATTAAAGTTGTTGTATAATAAAGAACCTTATCCATTCTCTACTATTAATTTTTTTAAAGGTAGTAATCAACCGCTGCATAGCGATGTTATACATTTTCATACTGCTCCACCGTCATGGATGGCTGGCGTTTGGGTAACATTCGAAGATGTAGATGAATCGAATGGATCATTAAAAATAATTCCAGGTAGTCATAAATGGGACTTATGGGAGTACGATGAATTAAACTTACCACATCCAGATGAAATAGAGGATGGTGAGAAAGTCAACTATAAAGAATACGAGCATTTTATAGTTGAGCTAGTTAAAGAAAAGAAAGCAGAGTCATACATAGCTAAAATGAAAAAAGGGCAAGCTTTAATATGGGCTGCTAATATGTTACATGGTGGTTGTAATGTGGAGGGCGTCACTGATCTTAAAAGAACTAGACTAACACAGGCACAACATTATTTTTTTAAAGGTTGCGAACAATACTATCATCCAATGTTTACAAAAAAATATAGAGGTGAGTATGCTAAAAAATGGTGCAATGATAACAATAATATTAGCTCTTATCTAAAGAATGGTTATGTTGATATGTTTGATAAAAGGATTACACTTGAAAAATGAGTTTTGAAACTGTTAGAAAATTTGAAAACAAAATAGCAAAGTGGTTTGGTTCTCCGTATGCTGTTGCAGTAGATTGTTGTACACACGGAATTGAATTATGCTTGAGATATAAGCAAGAACCATTTATAGAAGTCCCCAAGAGAACCTACTTATCAATTCCATTTTTAGCAAATAAGCTTAATATAGAGTTACTATGGAAAGATGAAAATTGGAAAGATTTTTATAGAATAGGGGACACAAATATTTATGATGCTGCTGTGCTGTGGAGAAAAAATAGCTATATTGAGAATACTTTTATGTGCCTAAGTTTTCAATTTCAAAAGCATTTAAGTTTAGGTAGGGGAGGCATGATATTGACTGACAATAAAGAGGCAGCAATAGAATTAAAAAAGATGTCTTACGATGGTAGATTACCAAATGTTCCCTGGAGAAATCAAAATATTACAACAGTGGGTTATCATTATTATATGACACCTGAAATAGCACAAAATGGGCTTGATAAATTAGAAGAAGCTAAGAATACTAAACCAAAAAATTGGGTCTTAGAAGATTGGCCTGATTTGACAAAGATGGAGATATTTAAATGAAGAAAAAAGCTTTTGTAACTGGCATATCTGGTCAAGACGGAAGTTACCTGGCAGAACTTTTACTTGAAAAGGATTACGATGTGTACGGTATAATCAGAAGAAATTCAACGCCAGAAAATCAGCATACACGTATAGATCACTTAGACGGTATAATCAATCTTGAGTATGGTGACATGTTAGATGTAAGTTGCTTAGAAAGATTGTTGGGTACAATTAAGCCAGATGAAATTTATAATATAGCAGCTCAAAGTCATGTTAGAATAAGCTTTGATATACCACAGTTTACTGTGCAAACTAATGCGTTGGGGGTTTTGAATATGTTAGAAGCTTATAAATACCATTGCCCAAATGCTAGATTTTATCAGGCATCGTCATCAGAAATGTTTGGGCGTTCAGTAGACGAAGATGAATTTCAGAGAGAGTCTACAAGAATGGAGCCAACAAGTCCGTATGGCTGTGCTAAAGTATTTGGGTACAATATTGTTAGACATTACAGATTTGCGCATAAATTATTTGCATGCAATGGCATCCTATTTAATCATGAATCACCAAGACGAGGCTCTAATTTTGTAACTAATAAAGTTGTAAAAGCAGCAGTAGAAATTAGTAAAGGCCTAAGAGATAAGCTTCCACTTGGTAATCTAGATTCTTATCGTGACTGGGGACATTCGAAGGATTATGTCAGAGCAATGAACATGATCGTAAATCATACAGAGCCAGATGACTTTGTATGTGCTACGGGCGTGACAAATTCTGTGGGAGATATGTGCAAGTATGTTTTTACAAAATTGAATATGGACTATAAAGATTTTGTTACACAAGACGACAGATATATGAGAGCAGAAGAGTTAAAATATCTCAGGGGAGATTCTACAAAACTTAGGAAAACATTTGGATGGAAACCTGAATATACTTTTGAGACTTTAATGGATGAAATGATTGAGCACTGGTTGGAGAAATATAATGAAAAATAAAAAAATAGTATATGTTACTGGGTGCTTGGGTTTTATAGGCTCGTATGTAACAAGAGCATGCTTAGAAAAGGGATGGTATGTAAGGGGCATTGATAAATTGACATATGCATCAGATGAAGATTTAATAAAAGAATTTAATAAATATGATAATTTCATTTTTGAACAAAAAGATATTAATGATTTAAACTGGTTGTATGATTGTGACTATATTATTAATACTGCAGCTGAAACTCATGTTGACAATTCTATTATACAAAGTGATGATTTTTTACACTCAAACGTCAATGGTGTTCATAATTTACTTGAGTTGATTAGAAGAAGAAATCAATTTAAAATGCCGATACTGTTACATTTTAGTACTGATGAAGTATACGGGGACATAGTTAATGGTGCGCATAAAGAAACTGATGTACTAAAACCAAGTAATCCATACTCAGCAACAAAAGCAGCAGCAGATCAAATGATTTTAGGGTGGGGTAGAACATATAACGTGCCCTATATCATTGTCAGGCCGACAAATAATTACGGCAAAGGTCAGTATGTAGAAAAACTAATACCTAAAGCTTGCAAATTTTTAAAAGTAGGTAGAAAGGTACCGTTGCATAATGGTGGCACACCTGTACGGATGTGGCTGCATGCTAAAGACACAGCACAAGCTATCATAAAAATTATAGAAAGCAAATTAAAAAATCAAATATACAATATATCAGGAGATTTTGAGCAAAGTAATTTAGACACTGTTAAAAAAATTTTTAAGAGTTATTCCCTGCCTTTTGGTGATCATTATAGCAATCATGTTGATTTATCATATAATAGATTAGGACAAGATGTTAGATATGCAATTGATGATTCAAAGTTAAGAAATTTAGGCTGGCAACCACTTTGTAAGTTTGATGATGAAATAGATTCTATTGTACAATATTACAAGGAGAATTTCATATGGTAGGGTTATATCAAAGAATAATAGATATAGCATACAAACATAAAGCTTCACACTTGGGTAGCTATTTTTCATCAGTTGGTATTATAGATAAAATATTTACTAAAAAAGATGACGATGATATTTTTATATTGTCCTGTGGTCACGCAGCACTAGCTTTATACTGTATTATTGAAAAATATCATGGCAAGGATGCTGAAATGCTATTTAAAAAACATGGAGGACATCCACACAGAGATGAGAAAAATCATATTCATTGCTCTACAGGTAGTTTGGGATTAGGAATAACAGTTGCAGTTGGCAGAGCGTTGGCTAATCCAAGTAGAAAAGTTTATGTTCTATTAAGTGATGGTGAGTGTGCTGAAGGATCTGTGTGGGAGAGTTTACGATTTATAAAAGAACAAAATATTGAGAATATTGAAGTATACGTTAATGCAAATGGGTATGCAGCCTATGATTCAATTGATATTGAGTATCTAGAAAAGAGATTAAAATCATTTTTGCCATCAATACATGTGATTAGAACAAAAGTAAATCAGTTCTCTTTTTTGAATGGATTAAATGCTCATTATCATGTCATGAACAAGGAAGATTATGAAGAAGCATGTGGGGTATTAACATGAGAAAGTTATTTAGTCAGCTATTGTATAAGGCAATGACAAAAGATGAAAGCATCATTTTAATTACAGGGGACTTAGGCTATGGTTTATGGGACAGAATAAGAATAGATTTTTCAGATAGATTTTATAATGCTGGCTCAGCAGAACAATTCATGATGGGAATGGCCGCTGGGTTTGCTATGGAGGGAATGAAACCAGTAGTTTATTCAATCACACCATTTCTGTTATACAGACCTTTTGAAATTATAAGAAATTATTTAGATCATGAAGAAGTTCCTGTGAAATTAATTGGCGGCGGCAGAGATGATGACTATGGCTATCTTGGGTTTTCTCATTGGGCTAAGGATGATAAAGAAATAATGGGTTGTTTTAAGAATATTGCAATTAAACATCCTGCTTCTGAAAATGAACTAAAACATAATTTTAGCTGGTATATTGATTATAACAAACCACTTTACATAAATTTAAGTAAGTAACATATTTATTGTTATAAGGAGAAACATTATGTGTAAATGCAAAGAATGTAAGTGCGAAAGTGCTAAGGAATGCAAAGAATGCAAATGTTGTACAAGGTCCACATGTGGATAGTTAATTAATAATAATGGAGAAAAAGTTATGGCACAGAAGCCAGCGTCATTTGAATATAATGGCACACTCGTAAAAGTTTTAGATGGAGATACAATAGATTGTTATATTGATTTAGGTTTCGATTTAAAAATTAAAAAAAGAATTAGATACATGGGTATTGATACTTGGGAATCAAGAACAAGAGATTTAGATGAAAAGGCAAAAGGTCTATTGGCTAAAGCTCGTAACAAAGAATTGCTTGAAGCAGGGACTTTTAAAATAGTTTCATTTGGTACTGGTAAATTTGGAAGAGTTTTGGGTGAGATTTTTGTACCAGAAGCTTCAGTAGGTGGCCCGGTGCCTGAAGGTGTAGATCGTAGCACTGATGGTTTGGTTAGCATTAATGATATACTAATCGCTGAGGGACATGCTTATGAATATGAGGGTGGAAAGAAAAAGAACTTTGAAGCTGAAATGGCTAAAGAGAAAGCAGCTAAGAAAGAAGATTTAGTTGATAAGCCGGCTGAAGAGCAGGAGGCTGCAGCACAAGAATAAAATAATAAATACCTTTCATTATTCAACAAAAGGTATTAGATTACAACTATGACATACTTCATCAAATTAGAAGATGATACAAATGAAGAACTAATGTTTGATAGCAATATATTGGGACATGAAAGTTTTGGTACATTTTATGCTGAGCGTGGCATGAAATCTCTTATGACAATTCTAGAAAAGAACCCAGAGGTTATAGGGAGCGTAAAGATAATAACAGATGTAGGAAAAGAACTTTCTATAACAGAGTTTGTTGATAAAATATACAAACTTAAAGTTCTGTATAACTAAGGAGTAAATGATGAGCCAACATTGGACGAGATATGTAGAAGACTGGGAATTGGAAGAAAGCCGGGAATATGTCAAAGATAAGAAAAAGAAGAAACAAAAATTAAATCATGAACAAGAACAGAAACTCAAGGAGTCAAAGAAAAATGGAACTAAGTATCCTAAAAAATCTAAGCGTTAGTGCAATACTACTACTTTTAATTGGATGTGAAGATACTCGATTAGATGAGGGAGCACCAGCAGACGATAGCTATGGGACAGTATACGTATCAGTAGAAGATGTCCCTGCTATTGAGCTTAATGACTACTCATGGCAAACATTGAAAACAATGTATGGTAACTTAGCTTCTGATGATACTAATATTGAACACGTACGAGTTGAATGGGAATCTGATATGTTCTGGTTAGTTTATGATACAACAGGATATTTTAAAGCAGATTGTAAAGGATGTAAGTCTGGAACCTGGTATGACAGTGATGGCAGTACTTTAGAGATGGAGTATGATTTCCATACAATGGCTCCTGTTACAAATTTCATATCATTAACTGACGAAGATGGTTCATTTGGAAATGTTATCGCGCCTGTAAGGGCAATGAAGGGTGATGCAATGTGGTTATGGTGGACAGTTGCAAATGTTTATAAAGATTCAATGTTGATAGTATTAGAATGAAATGAAATATGTGCTTATAGATACACATGACAACATAGTTGACAGAGTTCAATTAGCTAGCGAGGTTGGTGTATCTGGTGCAAAAACATTCTTTATTGGCAGAAAGCAAATAGGCAAAAAAGAATTTAATAAATTGTGGAGTGTAATGACAGAAAATGAGTATCATAAACAATATCACTCTACAAATAGACCACCATCATATGCAGGAATTAAGTGGTGGGAAGAAGAACAGGCAATATTAAAGGATGAATGGGATAAATATTAAAATTGTTACACTGTAACATTACTATACTATTTGTTGTAACAAAAAGATACATAGGTTATATGACAGCATTTTTCAATCAAAATTTATCTTCAACAATATCAACACTTGCAGAGTATTTTAAAAAAAGTTTTGAAAATGCTAGGGTTTGGCACGGTTTTTTCCTTATATAGTATGTAAACACTAACTAAATTCTTAAAGGAGAACAAAATGTTTATTAATTTAATAAAAAAACTAAAGAGTACCAAGGGTAATTCACTTGCTGAATTTGCTGTTGTTACTGCAATGATGGGTACATTAGCTACAACCGCTGCACCGAAGTTTGGTGGAGTTGGTGATGGTGCTAAGGCCAGATCCACTGTCGCATCTATTGACAAAATTGCGTCAGCAGCTAATAACTACTACAACGCAAAGGTATCTGAAGAAGGTCGTGGAAGATTTCCAGGACAAACCAAGTATGATGAAAAAGTTGGTGGATACGATCTTCCAGCAGAAACACTTACGGATGCAGCAGTAGAAATATATTTAGAAACTATTCTGAATACACAAACAACTTACGAAGCAGACTTATCTGATTATGTATATGTTTTTTCACCAGCAGTAGATGATGAAGATGCTCTCGCAGGTGATTGGATGAGTTTCTTAGGTTCTACACACCAAGTAGATGTTGGATTTGATGCAGATGGTGCAACTGATTTCAAGGATAACTTTGGTAACAATGGTATCAAGTCACCGTTTCAGGATGGTGCTTACATTTACTTAGTAATCGCTGGAAGTGGAAGTGGTTCAACTGCAAAGGCACCTGCTTTGATTATAGCAGACGCTGAAAATCCTTCAGAACTTTACAAGGTATTAACCCCGTAGGGAGAAAGGAGAAGACAATGAAGAATAACAATAAAGGATTTACTCTTATTGAACTTATAATGGTTACAATCATTTTAGGTATTCTTGCTGCTGTCGCTATTCCTAGATACATGACTACAATTGATAAGGCCGAAGCGGCCGCAGAAGATGCAGTTATTTCTGGAATATTGGCTGGGTTAGAATCCTATGCCACAGAACAACTTATGGATAATGGCCGTAGATCATGGCCCGATAATCCATTTGAAGGTCTGGAAACAAAGCCAAGTGGTCATACTACAGATGAAACAACAGCTGATGTTGATGGTGAGTGGACGTACAATACTACTTTACTGAAGATTACACACCAGCGTAATGACAATACTAGGCATGGTTGGTTGTATACTAAAGGCACACAGACAGGTGATGCTGCAAACGTAGGCACAATTGGTTTGAGAGCGGGTTTGTAAAGGTATCATGAATGAAGAACTCTAAAGGATTCACCCTTGCTGAGTTAGTCATAACAATATTATTAGTGGGGATTCTGGCAGCAACAGTAATCCCCACTTTTAATAGCGTAATAAAGTCAGCTCAAATCCAAATAAATAAATCAAATATGCAAACTATAAAGAATGCTTTTATGCAATATAACCAAGTAAATTATATTAATGGCAATCCGCATTTCCCAACAGTGCCAGAAAATAATCTACTCGATTTAGAATACAAAGATTTAGTTTTACCTGATGGTAGAACACCCGATAATTTATTTAATGGAAAAGAAGGCCTTCCATATAATAGTAACGGGAATCCCTATACTTATTATCAAGAGAACGATACAAGTTCTACAGGATTTATAACAAAGCAAATTATAATCAAGGATGAAGATGCTGATAGCCCATCATATGAGGAATTCGTTATTGGTGAGTTCTAATGAGTAAGGGATACACTATGATAGAGTTAGTTGTAGTTATTCTTATAATTGGAATTATGAGTGCAGTAGCTGTACCACGCTATCAAAGAAGAATTGAATTAGAAGAACGTAAAGTTGAAAAAGAATTTGCAACACAAATATGGAAAGAATTAGAATTATATGCTGAAGAGCAGAAAGAATTAACAGGGATAGAAAGCTGGCCCGAACACCCACTTTCTGTTTTAGGTCGTACAAGAAATGTAATTATCACATTTCAGTTTGGTATACCTGATGAAGATAATGAATGGCAATTTGATGGCACAAACATATATCATAGGAGGCGAAATAATGAGATCTGGTATTTTACATATAACCGTAATACTTTTAGTCTTTCTGAACAGCCCATTAAGTTATAGTCAAGTAGAGCAGGTATCTGAAAATAAGATGTCATCATTTAGAGGGAAACCTTGTGATGATACAGAATATAGAGATAGTAATGGCTCACCTGCTTGGAAAAATTATGGTGGGTGGTTAAGTGAATGTGATTCGTTAGCCGACGCATACTCCGATTCTACATTTGCTATTATTCTTGCAGAACGACATACTAAAAAAATAGAAGAAGATAGAAAGCGACAAGAAGAAATAGATAACATAGATTTAGACGAAGAATTAGATATGGATGCCATGTGGGAAAATACGGTTTGGAATGAAATTACAGATATAGGTGAAACTATTTATGTTGAAGTAGAAAACATAACAGCAGTTGCTGGTGTTCGTGGTGCTGAAGCAGAAGATGAAGCATTACATCATTTATATTATAGAAGAAGTATGAAAGGTATTGCACAAATAGACTTACAGAAGGCATTAGGTAAGTTGATGATTAAACGTGAGAAGATGTCTGATGATAGTGATACAAAAAAAATAGATAGTTATATTTTACAATTAAAAAGAAAATTAAAAAAAGTATGAAACTCACTGATGTTATAGAAATTATAGTTGGTACACTAATCATTGTAATATTAGGCACAATATTAAATCAAAACTTGAACACAGAGACTAGCGATAAGCCTGAAAACATAGAAGATACTTTTGATGATTATCCGTTGGTAGCATGGCCATCTACACAAAAGAAATGGGACGGCAAAGAAGGTGATGTTATAAAAATTAAATATAGAGCTACACATGTGCAGACTTTTATACAAATACTAGATATTAAGGGAAATGTCATTCACAAGCAACCATACACTAGAAGCCCATGGGAAGATGGCAGATACAGAGATTTTACATATAATTGGATGCTATATTATACTCAAGACTATGGACCTGACATACCACCGGGAGATTATCAAATACAGGTGTGTCACATAAATTCACGCAATGTTGATATGGCTCTGGATATAACAATTTAAATAAAGATTTTACTTACCGTATAGAGCGTTAACAGATTGAGTAATGTGCTCTTTCATCCCCTCATCACCATGATACCACTGCCACGCAAGTGTTGATTGTGTATATTTTAACTGTTCTTTAAGTTTACTAATACCACCCATATAAAACTTATACAAATTAATTTTTGCATCCTTTTCTAAGTCTATGTCATACTCTGATGCTAAAAATAATATCTTATCTATATCATGAGCATTAACTGCTTTTCGAAGATCTTGAAATATTTCGTTATTTCCAGTTTTTTTATCTGGGTGGGCTTTTAATGCGATTTTCTTATATGCTTTGTCAATATCAAGTGGTATTTTTTTATTCTCTTCTGGTGTGTTAGTTTGTCCATCATTACCAAAGCGTTCAGCTTCTTTTTCTTTATCAATTCTATCTTCAAAATGTGTATTAAATGCTATCTTAGCTTCTTCAAACACTTCTGATTGATGTTCAAGTTCTAGAGATAGATATGAATATTCTGCTCTAGCTTTTCTTTTAAGTAGCTTCCAATTAACATCAGCACGCTGATCATTAACTACTTCTTTCTTGGGAGGAATAGTTTTTTTATTCACTTTAATTTTCTTCTTTTTAGGTGGAAGATCTTTTTTTGCATATTGACTCATAACATATATACATATCACATAACAATTCAAAATAATATATATTTTGGATAATTCTAATGATATTTATTATATGATATATAGAAAATATCCAAATGAGGTAGTATATTTAGCCACCGGCTCGCAACTTAATAAAGTGCTATGGTGTGTTAAGCAAGTTAAAAAAATGTATAATGAACAAGAAGATGGTTACGAGGTTTTAACCAATCTAGAAAAAGAACTTTCAAATAAACCAAGTTATGAAGAGTTACTTGATGCAATTGGTATTCCAAAGGCACCTAGTGAAGATGAAGTTTCTTGGGTTGAGTTTTTAAATAAAAATGGCCTTACCCCACCCATAGATACAAAAAATAAGTAAATACACATAGATAATATAGATGTTAGTAAAAATGCAAATAATTGCGGACAGGCAGTTGACGCACCTGTGGAAAAATGCGTCTTAACCAAACAAAAACAGGAGAACGTTTATGAATAAGCGTAACCTAGCAATATCATTATTAATGATAACAGGATTGTTCGCGCAATCTATTGTTGGAGTTGTTAATAGTGGTAGTGAACCTTTAAGTGGAGCAAATGTTGCTGTCGAGGGAACTGATAAAGGTGGTGTAACAGATGAATCTGGTAAATACACTATTGATGTCGGAGCCGAAGGCACATTTACATTAACTGCTTCATTCATTGGGTACTCATCTGCAACATTAGATGTTGTGGTGGGTGATATAGTTGGAACACTCAACTTCAATTTAGAAGAAGATGTACTAGCTATGTCAGCATTAGAAGTCTTGGCTTCTAGAGCTGATGAAAATACACCTGTTGCACACACTACAGTTGGCAAAGCAGAAATGGAAATGCGTCTTGGATCTCAAGATCTTCCAATGGCTCTTAACATGACACCAAGTGTATATGCAACTCAGCAAGGTGGTGGTGCTGGTGATGCACGTATCAACGTACGTGGATTTAATCAGCGAAATGTCGCAGTAATGATAAATGGTGTTCCCCAGAATGATATGGAGAACGGATGGGTCTACTGGTCTAATTGGGATGGAGTAGCTGATGCTGCGCATTCTATTCAGATGCAAAGGGGACTAAGTGCAGTTAACTTAGCAACACCCTCAATTGGCGGAACGATGAATATCATTACAGATCCTGCTGCTTATGAAAAAGGTGGTAAGGTAAAACAAGAAGGTGGTGCAGGTGGTTTTTTAAAGACTACACTTAACTACAATTCTGGTCTTATGATGGGTGACAAGTTAGCTTTAAGCGGAACAGTCGTACGTAAGACAGGTGACGGAATCATTGATGGTACTTGGACAGATGCATGGGCATACTACTTTGGTAGTAGCTATGCAATGAATGATGATCATCGCTTTGAGTTGTATGCAATAGGAGCACCGCAACGTCATGGGCATAACTTATATAAACAGAACATAGCTACATATTCGCAAGAATTGGCTGGCAATGTTAGTGGCTACGATGTAGCGGCTTTTGCAGATAGCGCAAAATTCGAAACTGAAGCTGGTAGGTTATTCAATCAAAATGTTGCAGATGTTGATGCATCATATACTGGACAACAGTATTACTATATGTACGGTGCAAAGACAGTTGACAGACATGATCCTAATTCTCTAAACGAAAGAGAGAATTATTTTCATAAACCACTTGTTAACTTAAACCATTTCTGGACAATAAACGATAAAGCACGATTAAGTTCAGTAGCTTATTGGTCCGGTGGATCTGGTGGAGGTACAGGTACTTATGGAAGTGTTAAGCGATTCATTGCTGCAGGTGCTTCAGATCAAGATCAATCTTGGTATAAGAGTTCTCCGTGGACTTGGGATTGGAACGGCGAAATTGCTGAAAACTCGGCAAACGTTGATTCAGCCTGGTCTGACACAGAGAATAGATCAACAGGTATTCTTCGTAATAGTATCAATCGTCAAAATACTTACGGCTTGATTTCTAAACTTAACTATGACATTAGTGATGAGTTTGAAGTCCAAGTGGGTATTGACTGGAGAGCTGCTGGAATAGAACACGCACGTGAAGTTCGTGATCTACTTGGTGGTGACTACTATGTAGACTATGCTGATGATAACTTTGAAGACGGTAAAGTTGTTAAGTTAGGTGATGAGATCGCCTATCATAATGAGACCACTGTTGATTGGTTTGGCACATTTGCGCAGGGTAAGTATACGACTGATAAGTTTAATGTGTATGGTATGGGCGGTTTGTCCACAATCACATACTCTTATGAGGACCATTTTGCAGCAGATACTGATTCTCTTGGCGCAACAATCGACAACTATGTCGAAGCTGATGCTATCACTACTTTTCAATTGAAAGGTGGAGGTACCTATAACTTGGATGATCGTATGTCTGTATTTGCTAATGCTGGATATGTTCAAAAGCCACCAATTATGGATAACGTGATCTACTATGATGGTACAGTATCAACAGATCCAGACAATGAGAAGTTTAAAAGCTTTGAGTTAGGTGGTAAGTACAACAGTGATTTGGTTAATCTTAAGTTGAGTACATACAATACTCAATGGATTGACAGAAACATTGTTAAAAATGTATCTACCGGACAAGGTGATAGTGGCGATTCTGATCTTATCTTCCTTCGTGGTGTTCAACAAGATCATTCAGGCTTTGAAGTCGAAAGTAAAATCGCACTTCATGAAATGGTTGATCTAGATCTTGTAATCAGTAAGGGAAAATGGGAATTTGTTGGTGACGCAGATGGTTCGTATAAAGAGCAGGAGTTTAATGAAAACGGTGAAGTCATTGGTATGACATCAACTGAGTATTCTTATGCGCTTAACGGGCTTATGGTTGGCGATCAACCACAAACATCATACGCCGGCGGATTAACAGTTAAACCAATTAAGGGACTCAACATACAGGGTATTTACAAAATGTATGATGACAACTACGCTGATTGGTCTCCCGATTCTCGTGAGATTGGTAGTGATGACTACAATGATGCTCCAGTTTGGCAAGCTCCAGGGTATGGAAGATTAGATATTCATGCTTCATACAAGCTTCCAAAAGTTGCTGGACTAGATGTAACAGTATCAGCACATATTTTCAATGCACTTGATGAAGTATACATTCAAGACGCAGTTGATAATAGTCAATACAATGGGTTTGGTGATGGAAATCACTTGGCTCATAACGCGGAAGTATTTCTTGGCACACCAAGATATACCAACGTAGGAATTTCAGTTAACTTTTAGTTGAAATTAGGGGCTGTAGCTCAGTTGGGAGAGCGCCGCACTTGCACTGCGGAGGTCGTAGGTTCGATCCCTATCAGCTCCACTAAAGTAAAAATTGTTATAACTAGACATACAATTAAAAAATAAATTTAATTCCAATGATATTAAAAAAGGCGGCGGGCACCGCTGCCGACAGTCTTCCGTGCCCGCCTTCACTCCTCACAAAAGAGAGGTGTGCTTTCTACTTACGGAACAATCCGACTAGCAGTAATAAGGCGACTAAGCCAGCAAATCCGGAATCTCCAAATTTACCTATAATTGCTGTTAGATTTCCAATAACATTTACACCGAAGATCCCGCTGCCAAAGAGGACTTCTGACATAGCACCTACTGCTACAAATGACGTGAGTAAATGAACCATATCATCTATCCAGCCTTTGACTTGGTTAATAGCTTCTTTCATAGTGTTATCTCCTTTTCGTTCCAAACAAAGAAGGACTTCTTATTACGTTCTGACACGCAACGAAGTCCTCATGTACTCTATAATTATTGTTATATATGTGATAGTTATAGTAAATGAGATCAATATGAACATAGCAATTCTAGCCGGTCACTTAGCGTTTGGGCTAATAGCATTTTCCTTTTTAGTTAAGGATATTATGTATCTTAGGGTTTTGTCTATTGTGGCAAGTTTATTTTCGGTACTATATAATTGGGTTATTCCTCCAGAACCTATGTGGATTCCAATTGGCTGGAACTTTGTATTTGTTGCAATTAATATTTGGAATATAGCAATTATTATTTATGAAAAGCGGCCTGTTACAATGGACGAAAAGAATACGGAGTTATATGAAACTTTATTTTCAGCAATGACGCCTGTTGAATATTTAAAAATTAGTAAAGTAGCAAGATGGATAACACTAAAATCTGGAAGAAAAATTATTACTCAGGGGAAGCCTGTCAAAGAGCTGGTATTAATTTATAATGGGACAGTAGACGTAGCAGTAGATGGCAGAAAAGTAGCTGTGTTAAAAGATGGTCAATTTGTAGGAGAAATGTCATTTCTTACAGAAAAATCTGCCACTGCGACATGTATAACCAAACATGACTCTGAATGTCTGATATGGCGACAGAGTGAGTTTAAAGATTTATTGAAGCGTAACCCATCATTATACTATTCAATACAATCACTGCTAACAGCACAAATATCTAGTAATTTAGTAAAAAAGACTAAAAAAAGCTAAAAAAAACCTTTACTTTAACTGTCGAAAGGGCTTAGATTCTATTAACAAATAAAAATGAGGTTATAACTAATAAATGATTGATAATAAATATTCCGGACCAACCCTTAAAAAAGGTCATAAGAATTTTCATTATGATCGAAAATTTCAACAATTACAAGCAATCTTAGCAGATACTAATTATTGGCCAAAAGGAGAGGCTAGTACTATGAGGACTAGTAAGAATATCTCATACACAAATAGTTATCAAAAATTTGTTGGTGATATGATGGTTGCAATTAAGAAGGGTAGAAATATTACACCTAAAATGCATAATGCAATTTATGGTATTGTGAAGCGTTATATGAATTCAACTGATCCTGTTAAAGTACAGGAGCGTGACAAACGAATAGAGACTATTAATGATAAGCTTGACATGGTCAAGAATAAATTAATCTTGGCAAGATATGCTAAATCAACTGAGTACGGTGGTATTAGTTTTCTTGATAGCATAGCTCAACAGGTGGGCAGAACAGGTAGACTCTCAATAAAACAAAAAGAAGCTTTGAATAAGATGCATAACAAGGCATTAAAAAGGATAGCAACAAAAAGTAATGAAAAATGATGTTCAACAAAATACAATAATATTTGATCTTGACGGCACTCTTGCTAATATTGATGCAAGAAAGGCAATATCAACTAAACCTAATGGTAAATTTGATTGGGATGTATTCTTTGATCCTTCTAATATTGAGTTAGATGTCCCTAATGAAC
>Ga0315318_10000102_pt1 | contig 32447 bp, 31 predicted proteins | sample M1200m3416metaG_FD_203703 | JGI IMG/M metagenome (GOLD analysis project Ga0315318, IMG submission 203703) | Ammonia-oxidizing marine archaeal communities from Monterey Bay, California, United States - M1 200m 3416 | ecosystem: Environmental > Aquatic > Marine > Coastal | place: USA: California... | reverse complement strand
TACATCGCTTGGCCCTGTTGCATCAGTGGCTGTTTTTGCTAGCCGTCCTATCGCAGCGGTTAGAACGATTGCCGTTGATGCTAGCTCACGCACGTCAGTGGCTTTGTTACGCGTTTTATGTGCGCAGTGGTTCGATATCGAACCAAAGTTTATTAGGTTACCCCCAGACATTCCTGCGATGTTGAAGCGATGTGATGCCGCTCTTGTCATTGGTGATCCTGCGCTCTTTGCCGATCATGATGCGCTTGGCCTTGACAAAATCGACTTGGGAGAAGAATGGACCGCGATGACCAACTTGCCATTTGTATGGGCTTTTTGGGCGGGCCGTCCTGGTGTAGTAACTTCAGATGACATATTGGCTTTCCAGGCCGCACGCAATGCTGGCGTTAAGGAAAGTGACGCAATTGCGAGAGAATTCTGTGATACCGACGAAGACCAAGTTGAGTTGGGAGCACGGTACCTCCGAGAAAATATTGGTTATGTCTTGGACGATGCAGGCCGTGCAGGTTTAAAGAAATTCTTGAAAGCCACCAAGGAGCTTGGAGTCATTCAGGGTGATACAACAGTGACGTTTTATCCGTTTCAGGACGGGTAGCAAGGGCGTCAACCTAACAAGCTAGTTTATAAGTATTGTGCATTCCAACAAGTGTGACACTGTTGTTGAAAAAGTTAGATTGGGTGAGCGACTCTCCCAAGAAGACGCTTTAACACTGTACAAAAACGCGCCCACTCATCTACTTGGCAGATTGGCCGACGAAGTTCGTGCTCGACGCCATCCGGAGAAACTTGTTACCTATATCATTGACCGCAATGTGAATTACACGAATATTTGTATCGCCAAATGCAATTTCTGTGCATTCTATCGACCTGTAGGCGCTAAAGATGGTTACGTTTTAGCCTTTGAACAAATCTTTGAAAAGATTGACGAAACCATTGCCGTTGGAGGAGGGCAACTGCTACTCCAAGGCGGTCACAATCCTGATCTTCCGCTGGAGTGGTATGAGGATCTATTTCGAGCCGTCAAGCAGCGGTACCCAGGTTTTTGTCTTCATGCTCTTTCACCGCCTGAGATAGTTCATCTGTCTAGGCTTACTCAAATTCCAACCTCAACGGTTGTAGAACGATTAATTGCTGCTGGCCTTGACAGTATTCCTGGTGGTGGTGCTGAGATTTTGGTCGACCGGGTGAGAAAATTACTGAACTGCTATAACAAGGCCACAACAGAGGAATGGTTGGACGTGATGCGCGATGCTCACCGTGCAGGATTACGTACGACTGCAACGATGATGTACGGAACGGTTGAACGATTAGAGGAACGAGTAGAACACCTGTTACGTCTGCGTGATCTCCAAGACGAGACGCATGGTTTTACTGCTTTCATCACATGGAGCTTTCAGCCAAGTTTTACCGAGCGCGGTGGTATCGAAGCTACTGGCATTGATTACATCCGAACGCTCGCGTTAGCACGATTAGTGCTCGACAATATTGATAACCTACAGGCATCTTGGGTTACACAGGGTGGTAAGATTGGTCAGCTTAGTTTGTTGTATGGTGCAAACGATATGGGCAGTGTGATGATCGAAGAAAATGTTGTACGTGCGGCTGGTGCTAGTTACTGTATGGATGAAGTTGAAATTGTTCGAAATATTGAGAATGCAGGTTATATTGCGAAGCGTCGGAACATGCAGTATGAAATCATCGGCGAGCCCATTTTCCGAGAACGTCACGTGCCTCGCATGGCAACTCTGGCAGCAGTGAGTGCTGATAAGGAGCGGTTGTTTCCACCTGAACTATCGGGGTATGACGCACGCACGCCAATTGGCAAGCGGCAAGGCACCCCAAAATAAATTTTCCGTTTTACCATGCATCGCTATCGGGCGTCCTGGCTTCTGCCCATCATCGGACCACCACTTAAGGATGGTTGGGTTGATGTGGATAACGGGCTTATTGTCTCCGTCGGCTGTACTGATCAGGAGGTACCCGAGTCAGGTAAACCTCTAAATCACAGGGATGGTCTGAAACAGATTGATCTTGGCAGCGTGGCGGTCATGCCTGGATTGGTTAATGCGCATACCCATCTTGAACTTTCGGCATTGGCTGGTGAGGTTCCAACTGCATCGGCGATGCCACATTGGGTGGAAGATCTTCTTGCTCGTCGTATTGAACTCAAGCCGGATGGCGATGCCTCCATCAGGGAAGCGATTAAACAACTCCGTCAGAGCGGAACCGTACTCGTTGGAGATGTTAGTAACACGCTGGCGTCATTTAAACCCCTAGTCGATAGTCAGCTTGCGGCAGTGGTCTTTCGCGAAATTATTGGATTCCGCTCTGCTGATGCGGTCAAGCTCGTAGAACAGGCTTGTCGTGAGCTGATGACTTTGGTCACTAATAATCGAGTTCGCACGTCACTTGCGGCTCATGCCCCGTACTCAGTCTCATCGAAAGTCTGCGAGATGATTCGCTCAACGGTCGATCGTTGGCCTGGCGCACCACGGAGTATTCATCTGGCTGAATCTGTTGAGGAAGTTGACTTCTTGCAGACCGGATCAGGTCCTTGGAAAGATTTGCTCATTCGACTCGGCGCTTGGGATTCGGAGTGGACTCCACCAGGTTATAGCCCAACCGATTTTCTGAGAGGAGTGGGTTGGTTGGACGATCGTGCAATCGTTGTACATGGTGTCCAACTGAAGTCCGAGGATTTATGCACCTTGGGGGAAGCGGGAGTAACCCTAGTTGCATGTCCGCGTAGCAATGAATGGACTGGCGCAGGTCAATCACCGGTGGCAAGTTTCTACGAAGCTGGCGTACGTGTAGCCATTGGGACGGACAGTCTCGCAAGTACAGCAGATCTTAACCTGTTTACCGAATTAGCTGCTGTCAGGCGATTGGCTCCGGATATCGCGGGTCGTACAATCCTCGAGAGTGCTACAAGGCAAGGTGCACGGGCACTAGGGTTTGGGGATGACTACGGATCAATTGAGCCTGGCAAACGAGCAGATTTAATTGCGGTACAGCTTCCCGATATCGTGGAAGATGTGGAAGAATATCTACTAAGTGGCATTCAACCTCAACAAGTGCTATGGATTCGTGATCAGCAGTAATATCTTTCTGTGAGAACTAAGAAGAATGAGGACAGAAGATAATGTTTGAACGCCTGAACACCTACGGGTCGTTCATACGATTCAGCCATTCGGTATTTGCATTACCTTTCGCGTTGACCGGGGTCTTATTGGCGTCCAGGCACACTCCTGTAACGATAACGACACTACTCTGGATTATTGCTGCAATGGTGTCTGCGCGGGCTGCGGCAATGGGATTTAATCGGTTGGTTGATTCTCGTTACGATGCACTCAACTCACGCACAGCCGACAGAGAGATGCCTCGTGGAGTCATTTCAAAACGTGCAGGTGCCGTTTTCGTGATCTTTAGTTCAATAATCTTCATGGCCGTGACTTTTCAGTTGTCCTGGCTTTGTTTCATCTTATCTCCGGTCGCCCTTAGTCTTGTGTTCTGGTATTCACTGGCAAAAAGGTACACGGCTTTTACACAACTATTCCTTGGATTGGCGATGGCGGTAGCACCCATTGGCGGTTGGCTCGCAGCAGGTGGGCGTGGCGGTTTTGAGCCATGGCTTCTAGGTTTGGCGATCGGGGCTTGGGTTGCTGGCTTCGACGTGCTGTATGCCTGTCAGGATTTTGATTTCGATCGAAAATACGGTCTCAGATCGATTCCTGCGCGTTACGGAATTCAGGCAGCGCTCACTATTTCACGAAGTATGCATGTCATAGCAGTAACGGCTTTAGCATCTCTGGTAATGGTTGTTCCACTTGGTGTTGTCTATTTGACCGGGGTCGCATCTGTCGGAGCCTTGCTTGCCTATGAACAGTCCCTCGTTAAAGCGAATGACTTATCAAGAATCAAACAAGCCTTCGATCTGAATGGATATGTAGGATTCGTTTATCTGTTGGTAACCGCGGTGGCGCTATATGTCGACTAACAAACCGAGGCCACGGATGGCAGTTGGCATTACTGGAGCTAGTGGTGCAGCATATGCTACCCGAACTCTAGCCTCACTTTTGTCGCGTGGATACCACGTCGAATTAGTCATCACCGAATTCGGTCGTCGACTTATCTTGGATGAGCTTGGTGAACAACCGAATCCAGATCAATTCATGTCATTTCTAACGGAAAGACATGGATCAGAAGTCAGCAGGGGAGAATTGACGGTCTGGAGTAATAAGGATTTAGGGGCTGGCATTGCGAGTGGCAGCCATCGGTGCGATGGGATGGTAATCGTGCCATGTTCGATGAAGACGTTAGCCGGAGTCGCTCACGGACTCTCTCGTAGTCTTGTGGAACGGGCCGCGGATGTCATGCTCAAGGAAAAGCGACCGCTTGTGATCGTGCCCAGAGAGACGCCGATGAGTTTACCCCAACTTAGGAATATGGTGTTATGTGCCGAAGCCGGCGCTACTGTTCTACCGGCGATGCCCGCATTTTATCAAGGGCCAAAGACACTGGATGATCTCGCTGATTTCATTGCCGGTAAGATTTTGGATGCGCTCGGATTAGAGCAAGATCTTTACCAGCCATGGAAGGAATGACACCCCATTCTGGTTCAATACAGAAAAACGCTGCTCGCATTGCAGGCATGTTTGATGCGATCGCGCCCCAGTACGATCTCTTAAATAACCTACTAAGCGTTGGAATGGACCGACGATGGAGAGATAAGGCCGTTGAGGTGCTACAGTTGGCCGGTGATGAAACCATGCTTGACCTTTGCACTGGTACAGCTGATCTGGCTTTGACGGCTGTTCGAAGAACCAAGGGATCGCTAAAACAGGTTGTGGGTATTGATTTTGCTGAAGGAATGCTAAGGCTCGGTCAGGCTAAAGTGCGTCGGAACGGGCACGGAGATTCCTTACATCTGGTACGTGGAGATGCTTCCTCGATACCGTTGTCTACAGCTTCTGTGGACGCAGCCGCTATCGGTTTTGGAATTCGTAACGTGGAGGACCCAGCCGCTGTTTGTGCTGAATTGCGGCGTGTTCTAAATCCAGGCGGACGCCTGGCAATTTTAGAGTTCGGGTTTCCTTCGCTACCGGTATTACGGCACGTTTACCAGTGGTACTTTACACGCATCTTACCAAGCATTGGACATCTGATCTCACGGCATCCCGAAGCTTACAGTTATCTGCCAGCATCAGTGAGCTCGTTTCTTGTGCCAGAGGCGTTTACTGGGTTATTGCGACGAGCAGGTTTTGAGCGTATTCGCGACTTACCACTAAGCTGTGGAATTGTGCATTTGTATGTCGCTGTAAAGCCATAAGACTTTTTGTTAGGTCGAGATGTCTAAAAAGATGTAATTGCTATAATTAGATGATCTAGTCATGTATTTTGACCTTGAAACTTCTCGGCCAGATACACCAACTGTCGACAGGGCTATGTCGAGACGTGAAAGCCTACTTATTTCACTGCTCGCTCATGTGGTGATTCTGCTGGCAATTTGGATCGTTCCAACATTGCCGTTTGTACAAGAAGCTATCAAGCAGCGCACTGAGGATATGGTGCGTCGACAGGAACAACAGCTCGCACTACAGCGTCAACAAGAACAAGAGGAACGTCGAATCGTGTTTGTGGAGCCACTCTTTGATGTTCTGTCTCCAGCGCCACCGGAACAAGGATTTCTTTCTGATGAAGATCGAGTAGCTCGCGCACCAGAGCGGGCGATTGAACCGGAAAACCCTCTTCCTTTTGCGCGGGGAAATTCATTTGCTCGGGTTGTGGCTCCTGAGTTATTGGAATCACCTCGTGGTGATGGGTTGGCATCCGAACCAGCCGAAGGTGAAGAGGTCGGCGAGGAGGAATCAGCAACAGCCGCTTCGTCTGAGGTGAATACTGATACTGCTGAAGCTTCTGAACAAGATGATAGCAAGCGTGAGTTAGACGGTTCTGAAGATATAGGAATGCTTGAGTTTCCAGAGGGACCAAATGAGGTGGCGCGCGCTGCTTCCCCTACACCAGAAGTTAGTGAGACAAGGGCGGCACCACCGCTTGCTGGTGGTTCCCTTGGTGACGCGATTCGAAATATCGAAAGGTTTATTGATCAGGAAACCTTCAATAACCCTGGCGGAGGCGAGGGCGAATTCGGTCCCTCGATTCAGTTCAATACAATGGGTGTGGAATTTGGACCATGGGTTCGCCGTTTCATTGCTCAAATCAAGCGTAACTGGATGTTGCCGCAAGCGGCGATGACCTTCAAAGGGCACTCTGTCTTAACATTTAATGTTCATAAGAATGGAGCGCTAACTGACGTAACGGTGCTTGAGCCATCGATTTATTCATCGTTTAACAGTTCTGCCCGCAATGCCTTACTAGCCTCGAATCCGACACAGCCACTGCCGCAAGAATATCCTGTTAACACTGCATTCTTTACGGTCACGTTCTATTACAATGAACCAATTCCAGGCTACTAATAATTATTGAGAATGTGAGTCAAACGGGTGATATCGAAGCCATCTTTCATGGCTCGGTTCGTCCGGTTACACGTCGACGTTTTTGTGTTTCTCAGCGAGTTATTTGGTTACGACGCGGTTTAGTGATCTTAGGATTAATACGTGGATTTAAAAACGTCGTTGCGGCTTGTTGCTATCGTCGGACCTACGGCGACTGGCAAGAGTGATCTTGCGATAGCTTTAGCGGAATGCTTCGATGGTGAGATTGTTAGTTGCGATTCAACCGCTGTATATCGTGGTTTTGATATTGGCACGGACAAAGTTCCGATTGGAAGGCGACGGGGCGTTCCACACCACTTGATAGATGTTGCAGATCCTTATGAATCTTACTCAGCGGCTCGCTATGCGAGTGAGGCGTCGGCAGAAGTGCGTGCGATCGTGAACCGAGGACGTCTACCAATTCTGGTTGGCGGTAGCGGTTTATATTATCGAGCATTAACTAGAGGTTTATTTCCAGGTCCGAGTCGTGATGCGGCGCTTCGGAACAGGTTGGAACGAATTTCCGAAAGGCGAGGCGTTGAATACCTTCATCGAATGGTTGGCCGGGTTGACCCTGACTCGGCTTGTCGAATTCAAGCACGTGATGAGAGGCGACTAGTTAGAGCGCTTGAAGTGTACTACTTGACTGGTAAATCTTTGACCGCACACTTTGCTGAAACGCGTTCACCTCTTTCTGATTTCATAGTCACAGGTATTGGTTTACGACAGTCGAGAGAGCAAACTGCGGCCAAGGTGGCTCAACGGGTAGAGGAACAGTTTGCTGCTGGTTTGCTTGATGAGATTCGTTTGCTACGCGCGCGTGGTGTGCCTGACACGGCCCCACCATTTGGCGGAATGGTTTATCGGCAGGCGCTGGCGTTTCTGAATGGTTTTGGCGACGAGGCTAGTACACGAGAACTCATCGTGCGTGAGAATCAACGTTATGCGCGACGTCAGTTGATTTGGTTCAGGAAAGAGCCTAATCTACAGTGGATTCAGGTTGAGAACGATCCAACTCGGACATTTATCCAATCTAAGCAAATAATTCATGCTCTTGAAAATTAGGGTGATGTTTATCTGGGTTCCTGCTGGCCTATGATCCTCTCGACGTAAGCACGTGTCTTCAGAATCTCAGCGATACCTTCGTGCAATCATGATTGTCCTTGATGGCGCTGGCATTGGAGCGTTGCCGGATGCGGATCTTTATGGTGACGAGCATAGCAATACGATCGGTAATGTTGCGAAGCGGGTGTCATTGGCAATACCGACGCTTCGAGCCCTTGGACTTGGTTCTCTCGTGGAACTAGGTGGTTCCAGTCCAGCGAGGCGACAGGCTGCAATCGGTAAAATGGCCGAAGTGTCAGCGGGAAAGGACTCCGTTACAGGGCATTGGGAATTGATGGGCGTTACTACGACGCATGCTTTTCCAGTGTTTCCGAATGGTTTTCCTGAATCGAGTATTAAGGAATTCGAGCAGAAAATTGGACGGTCAGTTATAGGTAATGTTGCTGCTTCTGGAACGGAAATTATCCAGAAACTTGGTGCAGAACATCTATCTACCGGCTCACTCATTGTATATACGTCGGCCGATAGCGTCTGCCAAATAGCTGCTCACGAAGATGTTATTCCAGTGGACTTATTGTACCGGTTTTGTGAAACGGCCTACGATGTTATGGTTGAAGGAATTGGAGTCGGTCGAGTTATAGCGCGACCGTTCACTGGACCGATTGGTTCGTTTCGACGGACAGCTCAGCGTCGGGATTTTTCCCAGCCTCCTTCAGGATTGACGCTGCTCGACCGGGTGCATGCAGACGGTCTACCTGTGGTGGCCATTGGGAAGGTAAGTGACTTGTTTGCTGGTCGAGGAATTTCCGAGTCAGTACATACTGACTGCGATGATGAAGTGATGATAGCTTTGAACAGCAGCATGAGAAAGACGACTCGCGGGCTGCTTGTCGCAAATTGTGTCGATTTCGATACGGTTTATGGACACCGTAATGATGTAGTGGGTTATGCAGCTAATCTCGAACGTTTCGATAGGCACTTACTGGAACTATTACCATGTGTGGGACCCAATGATTTATTGGTCATTACGGCAGACCACGGTAATGACCCCACGACTCCTGGCAGTGACCATTCTCGCGAGTATGTACCACTTTTGGTTATTGGTAGGAAAATCAAAAACGTTAACCTGGGCGTACGTCATTCGTTTGCTGATGTTGGCCAGACATTGTCTCAAGCGTTGGGTGTTTCCTCGGTGGATTCTGGTGATAGTTTTATTGACGACTTGTGATTAATGTTCGCGGTGTGAAAATCGCCATGTCTGCTTTTCAAGTGAGTTGGCGCTAAACTTTTTCGGAGAAACTATTTAGTTATATATGTCTACGATTCGCGAAGAACTCGAAACAAGAGAACAAGAATATTTGGCTCCCCAGGCAGCGAAAAGTGCTGAGAGTCGTGGACGACTGCGACCAGAATCAGATGATCCAATTAGGCCAGCGTATCAGCGTGATCGTGACCGGATAATACACTGTAAAGCTTTTCGTCGTTTAAAACATAAGACCCAGGTGTTTTTTGCACCAACAGGTGATCATTATCGAACTCGTCTTACCCATACGTTAGAGGTGTCACAGATTGCTCGCACAATTTCGAAAGTCTTGAGGCTACATGAGGAACTTACTGAATCTATCGCGCTTGGTCATGACCTTGGGCATACACCATTTGGTCATGCGGGAGAACGCGTCCTGAGAGATCTAATACCAGGCGGATTTAACCATTATGAACAAAGCCTTCGTATCGTTGATCACCTCGAAAACAACGGCGGCGGGTTGAATTTAACATGGGAGGTGCGCGATGGAATCGCTAAACACTCCAAGGGAAAGCGAGGTGCACCGGTTGGTGCAGACCTATCTAACCGTGCAGCTGCTTTAGAAGGCCAAGTTGCTAGAGTGGCCGACATTATCGCTTATGTGAATCACGATATTGATGATGCAATACGAGCCAGTATTTTGTGTATGGATGATTTGCCAACTGAAGCTGTCGATTTACTTGGACACAGTTCGTCTGAGCGAATTGGTCGGTTGGTTTCCAATACTATTCGTGAAACTATGGCTGCGGGATTGGATGAAATTCGAATGAGTGACAATGTGCTCGAAGCCCTATTAAGTCTTCGGGCGTTTCTTTTTGAAACAGTTTATGAGGACAGCTTGGCAACTATAGAGTTTCAAAAAGCTGCTGGCATTTTAGGAGGTTTGTGGGAAAAAATTCATGAAGATCCAGAAGAATTTCTCGACCGCCTTGTCATAAAGTCTGATGGAGTGGATGTAGCCGCGATGGACTTTCTGGCTGGAATGACTGATCGCTTTGCCATCAATCTGTACGAGAGCCTCTTTATCCCCAAGCCATGGGTCGAAACATAATGAGGTTTCATGCTAAAATTCACGATTAGCTCTTGATTAAAGACCCCGCAAGTGCAGTATGTATTTAGATTTACGAGATGTATCCGAAAAGAGTGAGCGTTTTGAGCGCACGTATGTCGCGTCCGCATTTACATCAGCTAAGGAGGATTATCTCGTTAAGGATGACGTGTCACTGGTCTTTGATGTCAGAAAAACTCAAGAGAAGTATCACTTAGTAGGCCGGTTGGTTACAAAACTTGATTTGATTTGCTGTCGTTGTTTGGAAGCGTATCCGAGGCCCGTTGATAGTGCTTTTGATCTCCTATATTTCCCTCAGGTGCGTAACAATGGAGATGGTGAATTTGAAGTGGAAGAAGCTTCTTTGGCCGTCGCTTTTTACCACGACGAAGAAATAGATCTTGGACAGCTAGTACGCGAGCAATTATATCTATTACTACCAATGAAACCTTTGTGTGTAGAAAACTGCCTCGGCCTTTGTCCAATCTGTGGGATAAACCTCAATCGAGATAATTGTCAATGTTCTACCACTTGGCACGATTCTCGACTGGCGGATCTAAGATCAGTGCTCGACAAGAGATGAGGAGATTATTTAATACCTTAAGATGAGGAACTCACGATGCCAAATCCAAAACGACGACATTCGAAAGCACGAACGGCAAAGAGGCGGACTCACGACGCGCTCCGTTCAGCTAATGCAGGTGAGTGTCCGCAGTGCCATGAAATGAAGTTGTCCCATCAAGTTTGTTCACACTGCGGATTTTATAAGGGGCGTCAGGTTCGTGCGGTTGATGAAGCATAACTAAGCGAATCTTTGATGGTTCGAGAGCCTTCTTGATTACAAACCAGACGTCCAATGACTTAACTCGCGTCTGGGCATACGGCTGAATAATGATTTAGTGAATGAGGCTAGACGGATTAGCTGGGTGAAATGTCCCCTTGAGCGGTTATTTTATTGATGCTTGCCTTTCTTTTTCCAGGACAGGGTTCACAACGCGTTGGCATGGGGAAGGCCTTAATGGAGGCCTCTGCTGAGTGTCGGATGACGTTCGAAGAAGCAGACTCGATTCTAGGTGTATCCCTAAGCCGGATTTGTGTTGACGGCCCTGAAGAACAATTAACTCTTACTGAAAATGCGCAGCCAGCGATTTTGACAACGAGTATTGCTGCGTATCGATTCGTATTAGCGCAAGGGCTACAACCAGATTTTGTTGCAGGCCATAGCTTAGGTGAGTACTCAGCACATGTTGCTGCTGGCACGTTATCCTTCGCTGATGCGATAATGACAGTTCGAGAGAGAGGTCGATTTATGCAAGAAGCGGTGCCGGTGGGTGTCGGCAGTATGGCTGCTATTCTTGGCCTCGATGCTGAAGTTGTGATGCAGGTTTGTAATGATGTAGCTAACGGCGCTGTAGTGGCACCGGCTAACCTTAATGCGCCAGGACAAGTGGTTATTGCTGGTGAAAAAGAAGCGGTCGGTCGTGCGACCACGGAGGCGCGTGAACGTGGTGCAAAGCGAGTCATTCCGTTGGCGGTGAGTGCTCCATTCCATTGTGCACTAATGCAGCCAGCTGCTGATCGATTAGTACCGATTTTACGAAGCGTAAATGTTTCCAACCCGCGCATACCTGTCGTAGCGAATGTTGATGCGAAGTCGAAAACTGATGGCCTGTCTGCAATTGAAGCCCTGATTAGGCAAGTGGCGGCGCCGGTGTTATGGGAACAAGTAGTAAGGTGCCTTGCATCGGAAGGCGTCCACACGTATCTTGAAGTAGGTCCTGGTAAGGTGTTGACCGGACTGATGAGGAAAATTGACCGCACTTTAAAGGCTGTCAGTACGGATGCCCTCCCCGCGCTTGATCAGCTGAAGGAGATTAACGGAAAAGCAGGAGCGCTTTGAGCGTCGCTAGGGTAAATATGTGTCATCCAGTAGGGACTTTGCGAGAATGACTGCAATGACAGGGCGTGTGACTATTGTAACTGGCGCTTCGCGCGGTATTGGTCGGGCCATAGCGACGCGAGCAGCGGCTGAGGGCGCTACAGTGGTTGCGGCAGCAAGAGACAGGAATGCTACCGATGTTGTAGAGGAGATTAAGATGGCTGGTGGGACTGCTCGTCTTGCTAGCGTTGACGTGACTGATGCAGAAAGCGTTGTTCAGATGGTGAACGATGTTGTCAAGGAATTTGGTCGTATTGATGTTCTGGTCAACAACGCTGGAATAACACGCGATCAATTATTAATGAGGATGAAGAAGGAGGACTGGGATACGGTCTTACAAACGAACTTGACGGGGGCATTTATTTGTTCGCAGGCGGTATTGCGGTCAATGGTGCGTCAGCGGTTTGGCCGTATTATTACTGTCAGTTCTGTAGTCGGACAAATGGGTAATGCCGGTCAGGTAAACTATGCTGCATCAAAGGCAGGTCTGATAGGATTTGCAAAATCTTTAGCAAGAGAGGTGGCATCGCGCAACATAACGGTCAACGTGGTGACGCCAGGAATTATCGAGACAGATATGACACAAAACATCACGGCTAGTGATCGCAAAGAATGGTTGTCTAAAGTACCACTTGGAAGGTTAGGTGCGCCGGATGATGTTGCCGCAGCCGTGTGCTTCCTCGCGTCGGATGCGGCAGCTTATGTTACAGGGCAGGTATTGGGTGTCAATGGTGGCATGTATATGTAGGAGGACGAATGGCTGTTACAGAAAAAGTGAAAAGTATTATTGTTGAGCAACTTGGTGTGGATGAAGAGGAGATCACGCCCGATGCATCTTTTGTGGATGACCTTGGGGCAGATTCCTTAGACACGGTTGAATTGGTCATGGCATTCGAGGAGGAGTTTGGAATCGAAATACCAGACGAGGATGCCGAAAAGATTACACGGGTCAAGGAAGCCGTGGAATATATCGAAGCGCATGCCAAGAGTAAGAAATAGCACGGATCGAGTTTGAGCGGAGGCTGTGTGACCAGAAGAGTTGTTGTAACTGGTGTCGGGCTGGTGTCATCCCTAGGGATTGGCACGGAAGTTAATTGGGATGCGCTATGCGCCGGTGACAGTGGCATTGCGTCAATCACCCGCTTCGATACTGCGGACCACTCAGTTCGTATTGCTGGTGAAGTTAAAGGATTCGATCCGCTGCAGTTTGTGGCAAAAAAAGATGTGAAGAAAATGGACATCTTTATTCAATATGCCATAGCAGCAGCTGACTTTGCTGTAACGGATGCGAAACTTGAGATTGATCCAGAAACGGCCTCTCGAGTTGGTGTCTTTATCGCTTCTGGTATTGGAGGTTTCTCGACGATCGAGCGCGAACATAAAGCATTGCTCGAAGGAGGCCCACGTCGGTTGTCGCCGTTCTTTATACCGGCATCCATCATCAACCTAGCAGCCGGCCAGGTTTCAATCCGATTCGGAGCTAAAGGTCCGAATTCAGCTACCTGCACTGCGTGTTCGGCTTCCGCACATGCTATAGGGGACGCATTTGAAATCGTAAAGCGCGGTGATGCGGATGTGATGATTGCTGGCGGTTCTGAAGCAGCAATCACGCCGCTCGGTGTCGGTGGATTTGCAGCTATGCGAGCACTATCCACCCGAAATGACGAACCTACACGTGCGAGCCGACCCTTTGATAGAGATCGCGATGGGTTCATCATCGGTGAAGGTGCTGGAGTAATTATATTGGAAGAATATGAGCGTGCTCGCACACGCGGGGCGTCGATATATGCTGAGTTGGTAGGGTATGGGATGTCCGGTGACGCATTTCACGTAACTGCTCCTTCGGAGACTGCTGACGGGGCTACGCGTGCCATGCAGGCTGCACTAGCGAGTGCTGCTTGTGATCCATCCAGGGTCAACTACGTTAACGCCCATGGCACTTCGACACCGTACAATGACAAGCTTGAGACTCTTGCGATTAAACGCGTATTTGGGGATCACGCACATGAAATGGCGGTGTCGTCGACGAAATCGATGACTGGGCATCTCTTGGGTGCCGCTGGTGGTTTAGAAGCTGGTATTACAGCTCTTACTGTTAAACGACAGATGATTCCTCCGACAATTAACCTCGAAAATCCAGACCCTGATTGCGATCTTGATTACGTAGCTGGATCGACCCGTAAACAGTCGATTGATTATGCGCTGTCGAATTCATTCGGATTCGGGGGCACTAATGCCGTCCTGCTTTTCAAGCGGTGTGACGGATAGCCCTCGTATATTGACGCTCTTAAGACGGTAGTCGTCCAACCACAAGGTCAGGTGGGCACGACCTTCACAGTTTACGACATCATGAACATCATTGTTTGTATCAAGCAGGTCATTACACGTGAGTGGCTCGTTCGTGTTGACGAAGCTCAAACGTGGATTCGTGATCAAGATGCGAGTTTTGAAATGAACGAGCCTGACGCTTACGCGTTGGAGGCAGCGTTGCGTCTAAAGGAACAACATGGTGGTGAGATCATAGTCTGCTCGGCTGGTCCAGTGCGTGCTCGGCAAGTAATTCTTGAAGCATTAGCCCGAGGTGCCGACCGTGGGATCCATGTTGTTAGCGACGATATTCCCAAAGCTGGAGCCGAGGTGGTTGCAGAGACGTTGGCGAATGCGATTCGTGAGGAGCCGTTCGACTTAGTACTGACGGGGCTTCAGTCAAATGATCAAGGGTTCGCACAGACTGGTGTCATCCTTGCGACACGTCTAGGTATACCGCATGCCACAATCATTATGGATGTTCAATTTGACGCAGGAAAGTTGCGGGTCAAGCGGGAGTTGGAAGGTGGCTTGTTTCAGTGGGTGTCACTGCCGGCTCCGGCTCTACTCACTATTCAAAGTGGTATTAATCAATTGCGTTACGCAACCCTGAAGGGCATTGTTGCGGCCAAGAAAAAACCGATCCGAACCGTCGATACTGAGATGCCTCACACCTTCGGTCATGAGATCGTGAAGATCTACACTCCTGAGAAAAGTAAGCAGACTCATTTCGTTGACGGCACACCAGCTAACGCAGCTGTTGAGTTGATTCGGCTGCTTCGTCAGGACGCCCGAGTTTTATAAGGATTGATAATGACGACTTTGGTTGTAGCTGAGCAACAGAATGGAACATTAAATCCTGTCACTTGGGAAACTGTTGCGTTAGCCAAGGGAATCGGTCACCCAGTCACGGTCGTTGTGCTAGGGGCAGATATCGGAACTGTTGCGGACGAGTTAGCAAACGCTAACGTTGATGAAGTATTAGTCGTTGAGGACTCAGCACTAGAGTTCTACACCGCGGATGGTTTTTCGATGGCCCTAGAGCAGGTGATCAGAGCCGAAGACCCAACGCTCGTTTTACTGTCACACACCTATCAAGCTCGCGATTTTGTTCCAGCACTCGGTGCACGGCTAGGCCGTACCCTTCTCACGGATTGCACTAAGGTTGAGGTGCGGGATAGTGTCCTGATTTTTACAAGGCCGATGTTCCAGGGAAAAATGATGGCGGATGTGCGTCTCACTGGTCCAAATCCGCATCTCGTCACGTTCCAGATTGGCGCTACTCAGGTTGACAATATTGAGCTGGGTGTGTCTTCTGCCGCTCGACGGTCGTTTGTCGTCACACTGCCAACTGATCAAATTCGTCAGCGACCCGAGTTGCCTTTCCGGGAAACTAAACAGGCGGTCGACCTTTCACAGGCGGAACGTATTGTCGCCGTGGGGCGGGGTATTAAGAGTGAAGAGCATCTAGATTTGGTAAGAAACTTTGCTCTAGCGATGGATGCTGAACTCGCAGCATCTAGACCTATCTGCGATGCGGGTTGGTTGCCGATGGATCGTCAAGTTGGCAGTTCTGGTCAGACGGTTGCTCCGACGTTGTATTTTGCACTTGGTATTTCAGGCGCGATTCAACATGTTGTCGGGATGAAGGGTGCGCGTACGATTGTCGCCATCAATAAAGATCCGGACGCTCCAGTGTTTGAGATCGCAGATTACGGAATCGTCGGTGATTTATTCGAAGTCGTTCCGGCTATGATCAAAGCATTGGGAGAATAATCTGACTCGAGATACGTTTGATGTTGACGTGCTCGTTGTTGGCGGTGGGCCAGCTGGCATGGCTGCCGCGTTGCAACTCGCACGCTTACAGCGAGAACGTGGTGGAGACCCGCTAACAGTTGCTGTGCTAGAGAAAGCCCGTGACAATGGAGCACATTGTCTCTCTGGTGCAGTGCTCGACCCAAGTGTCCTCCGAGAATTGGTTCCAAATTGTGAGTCCCTTGATGTGCCACTCGGCACACCAGTACAGGACGATCGTGTCATGTATTTCACACCCAGAAAGGCGATTCGTTTTCCGATTACACCACCGCCGCTCAACAATCATGGGTGCTATGTAACCTCCCTGAATCGTCTCGTTAAGTGGATGGCTGACTTGGCTGAAAAAGATGGCACCCACGTTTTTAATGGTTTTGCTGCATCGGAGTTGCTCTATGACGGGAACCGTGTCGTTGGTGTCAGAACAGGAGATCGTGGTATTGACCGAGAGGGAGCACAGAAATCGAATTTTGAGCCTGGCGTTGATATTCGAGCGACGGTTACCATCTTGGCTGATGGCGTGAGAGGTAACCTAACTAAGACACTGGTCTCTCGTTTCGATCTCAGTCGTGACCGCCTAGCGCAGAGTTACGCGCTCGGTTTTAAGGAATTATGGCATGTGCCGCCAGGTCGTCTAACGCCTGGAACTGTGATCCACACATTAGGTCATCCCTTACGATTTGAGGAGTTTGGCGGTGGCTTTTTGTATGCCCTGTCGGCGGAAGAGATCTCAGTTGGTTTTGTCGTTGGCCTAGATTATCGTGACCCCCTACTTGATCCTCACCAAGCGTTTCAACGTTTTAAGATGCATCCTTTCGTTTCGTCATTGCTGTCTGCTGGGCAGATGATCCGGTATGGTGCCAAAGCCTTGCCTGAAGGGGGTTGGCATGCAATTCCCAAGCCTTATGTTGACGGTGCCATCATTGTTGGTGATGCTGCTGGATTTGTAAATTCGTTGAGACTGAAGGGTATTCACTTGGCGATGCGTACGGGTATGTACGCAGCAGAAGCGGCGTTCGAAGCGGTTCGCGCTAATGACCCGTCTGCCGGACAGTTGAGCAAATTTCAAGAGCTTGTCGATAACGGTGCGGTACGACATGAGTTGTACCCTGTGCGGAATGTCCACCAAAGCTTCGCGTATGGTCTACCAGCCGGTTTAATTTATGCGGGTTTATCATTGATAACAAAGGGATGGTGGGTGCAAGACCCGATGCTGGCTGGGGCTGGTCATGAACGCCTTTCGACTGTGAAGGAATACTACGGCCAAGAGATCCCAGAAATATCGTCGCTCAAAGTCGATCGTTCATTGACGTTCGATCGTTTAACCAACGTACATTATTCCGGTACGAGACACAGCGAGGATCAGCCATCTCATTTGCTGGTTCACGACACTGATATTTGTCGTACGCGGTGTCGCACGGAATATAGGAATCCATGCCTTCGATTCTGTCCTGCGAACGTGTACGAGATGGTCGATGCAGATGATGGAACAGGTCCACGTTTACAGATTAATGCGTCGAACTGTGTACATTGCAAGACGTGTGACATTATGGACCCGTACCAAATTATTGACTGGGTTCCACCTGAAGGTGGTGGAGGTCCAGACTACGAAGGTATGTAAGAGAACGTTGAGACTGACGTGCAGAACGCAGAGACTCAGTTAACGGAAAAGAATGCGGTTCCTAGTCGGCGACAGTTAACGCCTTGGCAGCGATGGCGAGTTGCACTCATTGGTGTTGCAGGTTACGGCATTATAGCGATGCTGGGTCTGACGTTACGCTGGCGTGTTCGTGGCTTGGAAAATCTGACTGCAATCGAATTGAGTGGTCGACACCCGGTTATGGCACTGTGGCATGGACGTATATTGGGTGCGACCTACTATTTTCGGGATCGAGGCATTGTAGTTATCACCAGTGAAAACTTTGATGGTGAATGGATCGCTCGGATTATTAAACGGTTCGGGTACGGAACAGCACGAGGGTCAAGTTCTCATGGCGGCAAGCGCGCTCTGATACAACTTAGACGAGAAATGGAGGCTGGTAAGCCAGTTGGATTTACCGTAGATGGTCCTCGTGGTCCAGCTCGACATGCAAAATTTGGTGCTGTTTGGTTAAGTAGTGTGACAGGTAATCCGATCTTGCCATTTCACATAGAAGCTGAGCGATTTTGGACTGTACCTAGCTGGGACGAAACACAAATACCAAAACCATTTAGTCGTATGGTGCTGGTCATCGGTCAACCAATTGACGTGCCGTGCTACCAAGAAGGTCAGGACCTTGAAGGCAAGCGATTGGAATTAGAGTTATCTTTGGGTAAATTGACTCATCTAGCTCGAAAGACATTGGACACTTCATGAGTGAATCTAAGTTTGCCCTCATCGGCGCTAGCAATTTTTCGAATCACGTAACTCCACCAGGGCATCCTGAGCGGATAGAACGTGCCGAGGTGATGGATACTGTTGCTAGGCATTGGGTGGAGGCTGGGCAGGAGCTAATAGTTCCTAGATTGGCTTCAGAAAATGAACTTAAGGCGGTACATACGGATGATTATGTTAAGTCGATCGCAAGTACCGCCGGAAGAACTGTCGGACTAGACCCCGACACTTATACGTCACCAGATTCTTATGAGGTGGCAAGACTTGCTGCAGGCGCCGCGATTATGGCTGTTGGTCATACGTTAGATAATGATGGGTCAGCCTTGGCGCTTGTTCGTCCACCAGGGCATCATGCTGAACGCGATCGTGCAATGGGGTTTTGTTTATTTAACAGTGTAGCGGTCGCAGCTGCCAGTGCCCTAGCTCGTGGATTATCAAGAGTCGCTATTATTGATTATGACGTGCACCATGGTAATGGTACGCAGTGGATGTTTTACGATGATCCGAGGGTTTTGTATGTGTCAACGCATCAATATCCTTTTTATCCAGGTACCGGTAAGACTGATGACGTTGGACAGAATCAAGGAGAGGGTTTTACGTTTAATGTGCCTCTAGCTGCTGGAGCCAATGATGCCGACTATGATTTGGTATTCCGTAGCTTGATTACACCAGTGCTAAGGTCTTTTAACCCTGAGCTTTTAATCGTTTCTGCCGGTTACGATGCGCACGAACGGGATCCTTTGGCGGGAATGCGGGTAACTACTCAGGGCTATGCGGCGATGACTCGCCATTTGCTTGCGGTCGCAGCCGAATGTTGCCAAGGTCGTTTAGCGGCGGTTGTGGAGGGTGGCTATGACCTTCAGGCATTGACAGCATGCCTTGAATCGACGATACAGATTCTTGACCAGGTACCATCAGGTCAAATTCCGACGTTCGAAGGTGTTCCGGAACGTGCAGATGCTGTGATTGATTCGATTCGGCGTGTCCAACGCCCATACTGGTCTACGTTATAATAAAACCGATGTCGGTATAACGACGACGTTGCACAACGACGTCATGCGTGTCAAAGGCAAACCGAGTCCAATCCGTGGCTGATTACAACCCTCAAGCAATCGAACGCAAGTGGCAGATGCGCTGGGTCGAACAGCGTTCGTTTGAGGTTGACCCTGATTCGTCAAAACCGAAATTTTACTGTTTGGTTATGTTTGCCTATCCCTCTGGTCATGCCCACGTGGGGCACGTCCGGAACTATATGATCGGTGACATCGTAGCTCGCATGAAGCGGATGCGTGGTTACCAGGTGCTTCATCCGTTTGGTTGGGATGCATTCGGCCTGCCGGCTGAGAATGCTGCGATTCAAAACAATATTCACCCAAAGACATGGACTCTAGACAATATTGCCCATATGAAGGGTCAGTTGAAACGTCTTGGTATCAGTTATTCATGGGACCGAGAGGTGACCACCTGCCTGCCTGATTACTATCATTGGAATCAGTGGATCTTCCTTAAGATGTTTGAGCGAGATCTTGCGTACCGAAAGCGATCGAGTGTCAATTGGTGCCAGGGATGTCAGACGGTGCTAGCCAACGAACAAGTGATTGATGGCGCCTGCTGGCGATGCTCAACAGAAGTTGAGGTTCGTGATTTAGAGCAGTGGTTTCTTCGGATAACTCAATATGCGGAGCAGTTATTACAGGGTATCGAGCAGCTCAAGGACTGGCCAGAAAAAGTGCTCACGATGCAGCGAAATTGGATTGGCCGGTCAGAAGGTGCTCAAGTCAGGTTTGTTTTGGCTGATGATGCAAATTCATCGATTGAGGTGTTTACAACTCGGATTGATACGATTTTTGGAGCGACATTTTTATTATTGGCGCCCGAACATGAATTAGTCGAGCGCTTTAGAACTGAAATGCCGAATGGTGAACTCTTGGCCTCTCATGCACGTCGCTTTCGTGCGCAAGATCGCACTGCGCGTCTAACTGGAAGTATTGAGAAAGAAGGTTTCGATACTGGACGCCAAGCCATCAATCCATTCACAGGCGAGAAAATATCGATATGGATAGCCAATTTTGTCCTCGGCGGTTATGGCACTGGCGCTGTTATGGGGGTTCCAGCCCACGATCAACGAGATTTTGAATTTGCACGCAAGTATGCGCAACCAATACGGATTGTTGTGCAGCCTGATGACGAGAAACTGAAACCACTAGATGCCGATACGTTAACGGAGGCGTTCGCTGGAACAGGCCACCTCGTTAATTCAGGCGAGTATAGCGGTTTGCCTTGGGATGAAGCGATCACTCGTCTGACAAGTGACGCCGAGCGACGAAGTGTGGGTGAAGGAACGGTGCAGTATCGCTTGAAAGACTGGGGCATTTCACGACAGCGATACTGGGGAACGCCTATTCCCATTATTTATTGCGATCGCTGTGGCACGATGCCAGTGCCGTACGACGCTCTACCAGTGGAGCTTCCGGATGTGACTACGTTCAGTGGAAAAGGCGACTCACCGTTGTCGCAAGTTCCTGAATTTCTTAATACGAATTGCCCCTCTTGCGACGGGCCTGCGCAGCGTGAGACTGATACGATGGACACGTTTGTTGATTCTTCGTGGTACTTTTATCGCTATTGCGATCCACAGAACGGGGCATTACCGTTTAATCCAGAAAAAGTGCGTTATTGGGCCCCAATAGATTTTTATAGCGGTGGTGTTGAGCATGCCATTCTGCATCTGATCTATTCGAGATTCTTTTGTCGAGTGCTACGAGATTTAGGCTTGGTTAGTCACGATGAACCATTTTCCCGTTTATTAACTCAAGGGATGGTTTTGAAGGATGGCGCTGTCATGTCTAAGTCGAAGGGGAATGTCGTTGATCCTGACGACATGATGTTAGCCTACGGCGCTGATGCACTACGTTTGTACGAAACATTCGTCGCGCCACCAGAGAAGGAAGTGGAATGGACAGATAGTGGCTTAGAGGGAAGTTTTCGTTTTCTGACGCGCGTCTGGCGGCTTGTAGAGTCGTTATGCGAATTACTTCGCGGGTCGAGCATAGATGGTTTCTCAATCCTGAGGTTGAATGACGCTGAACGTGATTTACGCCGTAAGACACATGACACGATTCGTCGGGTAACCAGTGATATTGATCCTCGAGTACACCTCAATACCGCAGTGTCAGCGTTGATGGAATTGGTGAACGAATTATATGTGTTTTGTGATGGTATCGGATGCGGTCCAAAAACAGATTCCAAGACATCTTCCACGTCGGTGCGACGGGAAAGTGTTCAAGTTGTACAGGAGGCGGTTGAGTCGCTGGTTCTCATGTTATCGCCGTTTACACCACATATTGCCGAAGAGCTTTGGGAGATGCTCGGGCATACAAGTGGAGTAACTGCGGCAGGGTGGCCGACTTACGATGAGGCTGTAGCAAAACTAGATGAAATCATAGTACCAGTGCAAGTAAACGGTAAGGTGCGTGTTCGATTAACCGTGCAGGCTGGTCTAGCTGATTCGGACCTTGAAGCGCTTGCGTTGGCAGATTCCAAGATTGTCAGTCATGTTCAGGACAAGGTGGTGAAAAAGGTTGTCGTCGTACATGGAAAGTTAGTCAGTATCGTTGCGGTTTAATCACGCTGATTAGCTTTTAAGGGGGAATTGATGCCAAGTAGAGTCGGATGGCGTTTGACCTGGTACTGGTCTGCAATCAGCCTAGTATTCGTATTGGGTATGTTGTCATCTGGCTGCGGTTATGCTTTGGCGGGCCGGGGCTCATTTTTACCAGATTACATTGAGACAATCGGTGTGCCAATGTTTGGCAACCAGACGCCGTATTTTGAAGTAGATCAGGTGGTTACGGAATATGTGCGGACTGAATTTATTGGCCGAGGTAACTATCGGGTGGTTCCTGATGAGAACGGTGCTGATGCCGTTCTGGAGGGAGACATAGTGTCGATGAGTATCGCCCCTGCCAGTTTTACGGCCGAACAACAAGCCTCTCGGTACATTTTTTCGATGACCGCAAACATTGTATTCCGAGATCTACAGGCCGATGAGGTCATTTGGCAAAATGGTTCCATGACGTTCCAGGATGAGTACGAAGTTGCGAGTGGTGGAGGCGCACTTGATCCGAGCACTTTTTTTGGCCAGGAAGCCAATGCCATGGAACGCATAGCTGAGGATTTTGCTGCGACGGTTGTGAGCTCCATCTTAGAAGCCTTCTAATCTTTCAGTCGGATTGTTGTGATGCCAACCTCAACGCCAGCAGCCGTTCGAAAACAGATCAAAGCTGGTCAGACGGCTCCACTTTATCTTCTAATTGGTGATGATGAAGAGGAGAAGTCTAATCTTGCAGCGGAGTTTCAGGATGCGATTGAGGTTGATCTCCGTCCGTTCAATGTTCAGCGAGTTTACGGGGATGACACGACCATTGGTGCGGTGCTTGATGCGGCGAGGACTCTTCCGATGCTTTCCCCTCGTCGTATGGTCGTTGTCCTGCGAGCTGAGCACTTGCTTGTGCCCAAGCGAGAAAGCGAAAAAACGAAACGCGAACTTGATGATTTTCGGGCATTTGTGCAAGCACCTGAACCACATGCCTCCGTCGTCTTGGTTGCATCCAAGCTAGATAAACGTACGTCTATAACAAAGTTATTGTTGAAACGTGCAACAGTAATCGAGTGTGAGGGTATTCGGGACGCGAATGCTGCTGCAGGCTGGATTCGTGACCAGGCAGATCGCCATCACGTGAATTTTGAGGGAGCAGCGGTGCGGTTGCTTGCGCAGCGAGTAGGAGGAGATATCGCACGTATGCGAGCTGATTTTGATCGTGTGCTCCTTTACGCTTCAGGTCAGAAACAGATCGGCGTAGACGATGTTAAAGCCGTTGTGCGCGATGCGGACCTCCAAGACGATTGGGCTATTGCTAATTACATCGTGCAGCGTGCGACCGATAAAGCCTTACGTGAGTTAGCACTTGCGTTAGAGGAAAAGAAGGCAGCGGAATTGATACTTGGACAACTGCGCTACATTGTAGAAGCAAAACTAGATTCCTCTCGGATACCGACCGCAGTCGAGGCTCTGTATCGAACCGACCTTGATCTTAAAACTTCGGCGGGCGATCCGCGCGTGCTGCTTGAACGGCTCGTGATTGAACTTTGCCAGTGATGTTATTGGTGGATTCAGGCCGAGGCGGATAGCTTCGCGATCTGCTTGACCAGTCGTGATTTGTAGCGTCCCGCTGTGTTGTTGTGGATGATCTTCTTGCTGGCCATCTTATCAATGAGCGATACCGTATCGCTTAGGACGCCTTGGGCCGAGTTTGTGTCGCCTGCATCGATACTGGTTCGTATAGACTTGAGGGCAGTACGCAGTCGCGTCCGTTCTTGCCTATTTCGTTCCCGGTGCTTAACGTTCTGTCGCTGCGCTTTTATCGCTGATTTATGATTTGCCACGTGGAGCGTCCTCTTACGAAACTCAGGTACTGTTGACTCATTCCGCCAAAACTAGGAACTTGGAATTATAGCATAATTAATTTGTCCGACCTTTCAACCGTCTTAATTCTCGTCGCTCTCGTTTTTCAGGGGCTCTCGGTTTACCCCATCTTGCCGACGGGCTCGCTAATCGTGCGAGTCGTAGAAATTCGGCTTCCTCGGGAGTCGGTTGTGGTGAAATGTCTTCGTATAATTGTTTAGCCGCACCTTTTGGTAGATGACGCTCCACAAGTTTTCGTACGACAACTTGCTGTTTACGTCCAAGTGAGCGCGTCATCAAAATTTTATCAGCGATTTGAATTTCTCTGTGAGGTTTCGCACGCTGCCCGTTCACGTCTACCTTTCCACCTTTACATGCACGTTGTGCTTCAGATCTAGTTCGAAAAAGACAAGCTACGTCGAGCCAAATATCGAGCCTCAGCTTAACCAAGCCGTCTGTATTTTCGTTTGGCACTGCCTTGAATTTCACAATTAATATTTGTTGCTAAGGCGTTACTGTGTGAGTAGCTGTTGAATAACCGTGCGGCTAGTGTCCAACAGCTCATCGATTTTTGATGAGTCCTTACCGCCAGCTTCCGCGAAATCTGCACGGCCACCACCGTTGCCACCTACGATTGGAGCGATAGTCTTGACCACTTGGCCAGCTTTGACACGTCCGGTGAGTTCTGGTGTGACGGTCACAATGACGTGAACTCGGTTGTTCTCCGTGACCGATGCCAGGACGACGACACCGACCTCTAGTTCTTCTTTAAGTGAATCAGCGAGTGTACGCATGGCTACTTTGTCTAAACCAGAAACCTTGCGAGTCATCAGGGTGACCCCGTTGATGACCACATCAGTTTTGTCAGTGGCCTCGTCACTCAAGGCTGACTTGACTTTGAGTGCACTAATTTCACGGGTAAGTTGATTGGTGTCTTGCTGTAGACGTCTTATGACTTCGAGGGCTTTGGTTCCAGATGCACCCAGCACATCAGTTAATTGCCGAAGGGTAATGCGACTGTACTGTATGTGCCGTACCGCTGTGTCACCTGTTAGAGCTTCGATACGACGAACACCCGCCGCTATACCACTTTCTTGTTCAATCGTGAAAGCTCCAATATCTCCAGTCGCGACACAATGGGTGCCACCGCACAGTTCCATGCTGAACTGTGGTATCGAGACCACGCGAACACGTTCTCCGTATTTTTCTCCAAAGAGCGCAATGGCACCTTGCGAGATGGCTTCTTCGGTCAGTCTTTCCTCAGTTTCGACTGGTGTATTAAAGCCAATCTGGGTGCTCACCACCTGTTCGATTTCGTCGATTTCCTCAGTGGTTAGTGGCGCCTGATGAGTGAAATCAAATCGCAAGCGGTCGGACGCGACGAGCGAACCAGCCTGACTGACATGCTCTCCTAGCACACGACGTAGTGCAGCATGCAGTAAATGGGTTGCCGTATGATTTCGCCGAATTGCGTTGCGACGACTAGCATCTACGGCAGCCGTTACGCAGGTGCCTCGGGCTATGGAGCCACTTTCTATCCGGACTTTATGTACTCTTGGTACCGTACGGACCGGTTGCGATACCAGACCTTCCACGAACGCGACAAGACCATCCTCCGTTTCGAGCGTCCCTGTATCAGATACTTGCCCGCCTGATTCCAGATAGAAGGGGGTACGTGCGAGAGAGGCGTATCCAGTCTCACCCTGTTCAAGCTTCTCGCACCCTGTACCGTCATCGCCCCATAACATAAGAACGCGGACGTCAGTGGAGGTGGTTTCCGAATAGCCGGTAAAGCTGTCACCAGCTTGATTTAATTCGGTTGCCACGGCTTCTGGAGCAACCCAGTTAAAATTTTTGGAAGCTTTCTTAAAACCACTTCCCGCACGCGCACGCGCACGCTGTGTTTCCATCTGCCGGTCGAATTCTGATCGGTCAATTTTCACTTGACGTTCTTCAGCCAGATCTTCCATGAATTCAATCGGCATTCCGAGTGAATCGTAGAGTTTGAATGCTTCTCCTCCTGGCACAACACCATTTCCAGTTTTAGCGTGGTTGATGGCATCTTCCAGTTTAGGGAGTCCGGCATTCAATACCATGTCAAACCTTTTCTCCTCGTTTAACACAGTTTTGACAATAGTGTCGCGGCTAGGTTGCAAGGCTGGATAAGCGTGCCCCATTTCTTCGATAACCGTTGTCGTGAGTGAATACAGGAATGGTTCACTGACCCCCAGTGTTTTTCCGTGACGCATTGCACGCCGCATGATCTTACGAAGAACGTACCCGCGCCACTCGTTCGAAGGAGTCACACCATCGCCAATCAAAAAAGTCATTGCCCGGAGATGATCGGCGATCACTCGCATTGATTCGTCAGCGGTAGAACGGTCTCCATAAGGAATATCAACTCGTTTACTGATAGCTGTTAGAAGTGGCATAAAGAGGTCGGTATCGTAATTTGATTCTTTACCTTGAAGAACCGCTGTAATACGTTCCAACCCCATTCCCGTATCAATTGAAGGCGATGACAGTTTTTTCAGTGAACCATCTACTTGCCGGTCGAATTCTACGAATACAAGATTCCAAATCTCGATGTATCGATCACAATCACAGGCAGTTCCACGACATGGTGTCGCCGTGCACGGATGGTGGTCACCGAGATGGTAATGGATTTCCGAACAAGGACCGCAGGGCCCAGTATCACCCATCGCCCAGAAATTTTCTGCCACGCCTAATTCGTCAATGCGGTTTGGTCGCAGTAGCTTCGTCCAACATTCAAGAGCCTTGTCATCGCGAGGTACGTCTTTAGTCCCTCGGAAAATAGTGGCGTGCAATCGTTCTGGTGGTAGAGCCCAGATTTCAGTTAATAAGGACCATGCTAATGAGATAGCTGTTTCCTTGGAATAATCACCGAACGAAAAATTTCCTAGCATTTCAAAGAACGTATGATGCCAGGGGGAACGCCCAACAGTATCAAGGTCATTATGCTTCCCACTGACACGCATGCATTTTTGTACGGTTACAGCTCGACTGTAGTTTCTGGCGTTGTTTTCGAGAATTACTTCCTTGAATTGATTCATGCCCGCGTTTATAAAAAGTAGGGTTTGGTCTTCGGCGGGCACCAATGGTGCACTTGACACGAGGTGATGTTCGTGTTCTTGAAAAAACTCCAGAAAACCGTTTCGGACGTTTTCTACCGTCATGATTGCCATTCTACCGTGGGTGACGTTGTGGTACCAGTGTTCATTCAGTATCGCCTTGTCCAAAGCCTCGACGTTTGAGTGCTGCAAGAATCATCTCGTCAGAAAACCCTTGTCGGCGCAATGCTTGTTGAAGTCGACCTGCTTCCTTCCAATTCTTAACGGAACCGTCGAGGCGGCGAGCAAGTGCTCGTTCGAGGACGTCTTCCTCAGAGATTTCTCTGTAAGCAGCTGTTACAGCTTCGTGGGCGGTTTCAGTGCCGACCCCGAGAGCTTTGATTTCTCTGATGAGTCGGAACCGGCCTCGAGACTTCAGTTTGACAGCAGTGCGTGCGTATGCAAAAGCTGTCCTACGATCATCCAGGGCTCCCTCCTCTTGCAGGCGTGCCAAGGCTTTGTCGATGATATCAGGCGGGAACAATCGCCTATGCAGTCGTTCACGAACCTGTAATGAAGACAACTCTCGACGCGCGAGTAGCCGTAAGGCCGTCACATAAGGGTCAGATGATGCGATACCAGAGGAACGTCGCTCATTCATCCTGTCGGTCGCAGACTATGATCGTTTACTGGATGTTTACGAAGATTTTGACTTTTCCGTCGTTGCTCGTCGCTTTGAGGCCTCATCGGGATCCACAAAGGTAAGCCAATTATATCGATCAGGGACTTTACCATTGATAATGTCAAAAAAGTGTTTTTGGAGAGCTTTGGTGATCGGACCTCGACTTCCTGATCCAATTGTTGTGCGATCTACTGAACGGATCGGAGTGACTTCACTTGCGGTGCCCACCACGAATAGTTCGTCGGCAATGTAAAGCGCCTCCCGAGGGATTCCTTGTTCGACTACAGTAAAGCCGAGTTCTTTAGCAATAGTAATAATTGAGTCACGCGTAATACCAGGCAGAATGGATGAAGCTATTGCAGGCGTGTAGATCGTGTTATCACGTACCATGAATAAATTCTGCCCACTACCTTCACTGACGAGGCCACTTGGATCGAGTGCGATGGCCTCACTATAGTTGTTAGCGAGGGCTTCCATTTTGATCAATTGAGCGTTTGCGTAGTTCGCCGTTGATTTTGCGAGTGATGGCAGAGTATTTGGTGCCATTCGCGACCAAGAGCTGACACACACATCGACTCCTTGCTCAAGTGCTTCATTGCCTAAGTACGCGCCCCATTCCCAGAGGATGATGCTTGCTTCGACCGGACATGGACTTGGGTCAATACCGAGGGAGTCATATCCGCGGTAGATAAGCGGTCGTATGTAGCAAGCCTTAAAGTTGTTAGCTCGGATTGTATCGAGCACGGCCGCTTCGAATCCAGCTTGAGATAACTGGTATTCCATCCGATAGATTTTTGCCGAGTCGATCAGACGACGCATATGCGCATCGAGCCGCAGACAAGCGGGACCAAGCGGCGTGTTGTAACAACGGGCACCCTCGAAGACACCGCTACCGTAGTGAATGATATGCGAAGCAATATGGATGTTAGCGTCATTCCAGTCTACGAGACTGCCATTCATCCAAATTTTTCCGGTACCTGAGAATCCCATCGAAGGCTCCTTACGGCCAGTTGGTACGGCGGCGAATGTGACAGAATCGGAGGTGCGTGACGATGTTAATACACACCAGTGTGTTCAGCCGCGGAATCACTTAATGGTAACACCTACTGCATTTCCCCACAAAACGGACACCTGTCTGTCTTGGCATGAAGTGGTTTTCGGCAGTGCCAGCAGAATCGTGGTTGAGGTGTGTCACTTGCGTGACTGCTAACTGATAATGGTTTTTCGTTGTTTGACGTTTGATTTGAGTGTGTTCTGCGAACTGATTTTTCAGGTCGTCCATCAAGTAAGTCCGTTAGAACATCATTCGCCTGTTTATATCGTTCGGAGATATTAGGTGCCATCGCACGCATAATGATCTCGCTAACTCGTGTCGGAATGTTCGGATTCTTAAGCCGAGGAGCGCTTACTAGTTCACCGCTCATTAACTTGTCTAGTTCTTTTGGTGCGGGTGGGGTATACGGTGCCGAGCCAGTTAGAATTTGGTACATTGTGCAGCCTAAAGAATAGATGTCTGATGCGAAGACCGCCTTACCGTCGAATACTTCCGGTGCCATGTAGGCTGGACTACCAATGACTGTTGAACCGTGAGCTGCGATTTCGAGAAATCGTGCAGTTCCAAAGTCTGCGACCTTAAGTAGGCCAGTTCTAGACACAAGTACGTTACCAGGTCGAAGATCTCGGTGAAGCACACCTTGAGCATGTGCATGATCAACCGCATTACAAATCTGGCAGATATAATCGAGTCCACGAGAAAGATCCAGTGCACCCTCAGTCGCGATGATTTGCTCTAACGTGGCGCCAGGGACATATTCCATAACGATAAAGAATATGTCATTTTCTTTTTCCGCTGTTGTGATTGAGACCACATTGGGATGATTAAGACTCGCGAGTAGACGTGGTTCTTTTAGCAACTCACCAAAATCAAGGTTCTGGCGGTGTGGCACCTTGATCGCAACCTTTTTGTCGATCCAGGTGTCATGTGCGAGGTACACAGAACCGAAGCCGCCACTACCCAGCGGTTCCAGAACCTTGTATTTGCCGAGCAGCTGATCTCGGAGCAGGAGCAAGGTGCTATGAGTATAACGCGAAATCGTCGCTCAGATAGAGAACATAGATCCCACGGAGACTCCGACAGGATGATGTGACGCACCACATTAGTCGCACTATAATTCCTTGATGCCTCCACGATTCTTTGCGCCGAAGCTGTCGGCTCTAGATGTTGTTGTTACGTTGCCGTTAGACGAAGCGCAACATTTACGTCAGGTGCTTCGCTTAGATGTTGGAGAAATTATTCATATCTTTGATGGTAAAGGGCGAGAGTGCGAGGCTAAAGTTGAGTACGTTGGCCGTCGGGACGTGCGAGTTCGGCCCATCGCTTCAGTACAGCCTTTGCCAGAGTCTTCGTTGCAGTTGACGCTTGCACCAGCCCTGTTAAAGGGTCGACAGCTTGATTTAGTCATTCGTGATGCAACGATGCTGGGTGTGGTTGCAATTCAGCCCTTGATCTCGACGAACATGGTTGTGCCAGCCGCAGTCGCACAACGAGGTTCCTTGCTCGACAGGTGGCGTCGAATCGCTGTGTCATCAGCCAAACAATGCGGTAGGGCAGTTGTTCCAGAGGTGAAGTCTCCGGTTGATGTTGGTAGTTTGAGTTGCAACGATGCTTCCGTTAGTCGGGTTGTGTTGGTGGAACCAGCCTTGCAAGTCAACGGTGCTGTTGATCTTGTGACGTTGGTAAATCAAGGTCGTCCAGACTCGTTAACTCTCGCTGTTGGTCCTGAAGGTGGATGGACATCCGCTGAGATCGAGAAACTTGGTAATGCGCAATTTATTCCTTTGACACTTGGAGTCCGAACCCTGCGGGCGGCGGCGGCGCCGGCAGTCCTGATTGCGGCACTGCTTTCGCACTGGGGCGAGTTCTAAGATACTTGGCTACATTAGCCAATTGAGAGCTAGATTGATTGACTGTATATAAGAGGGTTTAGCTTACTGTTACAGATTGCTCCGACCTCTATATCTGGGCAATAGTTATTGCGATCTCTTAATTGGTTTGAATTTTCAGGCGCTTTTAAGGTCATATCTTTATCCATATAGATAATCGTAAAGATGCCGCGCATTTGGCCTGAGCTATTAGCTGGGGCCCTATGGTACATCCAGCCACTGTGGAAACTGATTTCTCCAAGATCAAAAGGTGTGCAGTTTACGTCGTGCTTATTCATTGCTGTTTGAATCACCTGTTCTGAATCATCGCTTATTGCCAGATCGCGAAAACGTTTATCAGTGTGTGAGCCAGCAGCAAAGCTTAGTGGTGCCATTTCTAGTGTTACCGCCTGAAGAGGGATCCAGGCGGTAGTGGTTTTGTTAGTTGCTAGGGGCCAGTACTGCTGATCGGCGTGCCATGGGGTGAACCCACCTGTTTGCTCTTTAAACAAAGCTTGGTCGTGGTATAGGCGGACACCACCAACCCCCATCAGTTCTGTAGCAATTGCTGCGAGTCTTTTGCCCATGACAAATTCTGTAACTTTTCTAGAGTATCTCCAGAGGTTAATGACCTGGATGAAGGCTCTTGAATAAGTATCTCTTTCGTCCATAGGAAGGGTATTGGTGTTGAGTTCAAGAGTTTTCCTCCAGATTTCCTCTTTGTAGTGGGTCAGTGTTTCAGGCGAGAGAACATTTTTTAGCTTGATAAACTCATTGGTACGATAAAAATCAAGTTGTTGATCCGTCAGTTTGAAATGACTATCAATATCTATCAATTCACTCGAAGTCATCTTTCGATCCTTAAGACATTATTAAGTTTCTAGCAATACTTCTCGACGTTCTGGTTACTGGATAATGTTAGGAGCAGCGGGTCTCCCAGTGCCTGGATCGCGTTGCCAAATTAGCCCAACCCATTCATCTTCTACCTGTTCGTGTACGAGATCCAGGTACGGTTCCAATGCTACTAGCACATCAGGACTTTCCATTTTGGTTATGCCACTACAAATTAGGTATCCACCAGGAACCACGAAACTACTGATCTTCGCGGAGTGATTGGAAAAAAAAGCTCCGGTTAGATTTGCCACGACCACATCGGCCGATGATTCCACGGAAGTCTGGATAGCGCTGACGTGAAAGCTGACATTCCTTGCTGTTTCATTCAAGGTAAGGTTGTGTGCTGCTGTTGCTATAGCCGTAGCATCTCGGTCGAGACCTCGGACGCTTGTGGCACCAAGCGTACTAGCAACTATAGCAAGGACACCAGAGCCTGTACCTAAGTCCAACACCGTCCGTGCGGTAAGGTTGAGTCGTTGAAGACCATGTATACACAGTCGTGTTGATGCGTGATGACCAGTCCCAAATCCAATTGATGGCTCAATAATAACTGTAAGTAGCTGGTTTGTTATGGAAGCATCTTTAGAAATAGACGCTGGGATATCCCATGGTGGTGCGATGACGATTTGTCCGATTCGGACGGCGCGTAGTTCTGCCTGTGAGCGTTCCGCCCAACTTTCATCCTGGACATTAATTGGTAAAGATCTAACGGTAAAAGTTGCTTGGTTGTGATTCAAAGCAGTGTTGGCTTCATTCCGATCGGTGGAAGTGGAAAAAAAGACCCGCCAGTACATAGATGAGTCCTCTACGAGACCGGTTGGCTTGAAATCATCCAGTAAAAGCAGTACTAACTCCTGCAGTCGTTTAGCTTGCTCAATGTGTGCAGGGAAGTAGAGGGCCAAGGCGGGCCAATGATCAACCAAAAATGTCTTTCACGCGATCAATGAAGGGACGGTTTGAGCCTAGGTTTTCCTTGGTGATTGGTTCCACCTTTTGCTTGACCATGGTCTTGCTAAGTTTTTCGATGAGTGACCGCTGTTCCTTAGTGAGTTTATCTGGCGTGCCGATCTGA
>Ga0315318_10000099_pt1 | contig 32818 bp, 42 predicted proteins | sample M1200m3416metaG_FD_203703 | JGI IMG/M metagenome (GOLD analysis project Ga0315318, IMG submission 203703) | Ammonia-oxidizing marine archaeal communities from Monterey Bay, California, United States - M1 200m 3416 | ecosystem: Environmental > Aquatic > Marine > Coastal | place: USA: California... | reverse complement strand
GCCGTGTCCCCGACGTTGGCTGCTGGCTTCTTGGAGGTGTTCGGCTACCTCGTGCCGTTCGGCCTCCGCGGCGATGACGGCCTGGATGGTGGCCGCCGCCGGAAGGGCTAGCAGGGCACCCACCACCCCCAGAACGGCCGCCCCAGCGATCACTGAGCCGAAGGCCACCGCCACATGCAACTGCATGGTGTGCGACGTGATCCGGGGGCCGAGTATGTAGTTCTCGATCTGCTGGTAGACCGCGATCACCACAACCACCCAGAGGCCGTCCACCGGCTCGCCCAGCAGGGCGATTACAAGTGGGAGGGCGCCAGCGATGAACGTCCCGACGACCGGTACGAACTGGGACATGATCCCCACCCACAGGGCCAGGGCGAGCGCCGATGGAAGGCCGATGATTTCGAAGGCCGCCCAGTGGACGAGCGAGGAGCCCAGAGCCAACACGCTCCGGGACAGGATGTAACCGCCGGTCTTTTCAATGGCCAGGTCCCAGACCTCTAGAACATGGCGTTGGTGTCGTTCGGCGATGAACGAGCAGACCAGCCGTCGCAGTTTCGGCCCTTCGGCCACCAGGTAGAAGGTGAACAGGCCGACGGTGAACAATTGGAACAGAACGTTCACCACCGTGGTCCCGAAGCGGGCCAAGTCGTCGGCTACGTCTCCGAGCCAACCCGCTAGGGCGCCAGTGTCATAGTCGGCTCGCAGGTCAGCCGTAGCGTTCTCGATGCCGAACGAGTCCTCCAGCCACTCGTCCACGTCGGAGAGGTAGGCAGGGACGTTCTCGCTGAACTCGGTGACCTGCTCGGCCAGCAGGCTGCCCACCTGGATGCCGAAGCCGCCGAGCGCGGCCACTAGAACGACCATGACGAGTGCCGTGCCGAGGCCCCGTCGCAGTCCAACCCGCTCCAGCCGGTTCACCGCGGGCTCCAGAGCGAACGATAGGAAGAACGCCACCAGGAGGACGAGGATGAGCGGGCGTAGCGCTTCAAGGAGGCCACGGAGGTAGTAGAGCGCCGCGACGCCGACCAACAGGCTGAGGATGGCTCGTCGGGCCCAGGGGGGTAGGGAGCGTCCGTCGGGATCCGACGTGAGGGCGTCGCCCGACCCAGTCATCACCTGGCCCCGTCCCGAGGCCCGAGATCGTTGAAATAGAGCGGATCTCTCACTATCAGCGACGCTACCGGTCGGCCTCGGGGTGGCCGGGGATGCCATGGGGCTCCCGGGGGCGTAATCCCGTGGAGCGTGGGTGGCACGCGGCACATGAGCCAGGTTCGGAGCCGGTTGTGGGCCGCCCTTTACCGCCGTATCGTTGTCCCCTGCACTTCTGGCAGATCGTCCGTGGTCGGCCCGCTGTGTGAATCGACGTCCAAGCAGGCGACGGTTCCGGGAGACCGGGTCCGACGAACCGCTCGGCAAAACAGAATCGCCGCTCCGCTGGGCTCATGCCTATGTGGAGCGTTCGCCTGAGCGGCCTTCAGGGGCCACCACTGCCGGTAGATCACCGGCATCAGTCGCAGGAGCCATCATGGCCAACAAGGCAATCGTCGGCGAGAAGGTCGGCATGACACAGGTGTGGGACGAGGACAACCGTGTCCTTCCCGTCACCGTGCTCCGTGTCCGCCCGAACCGCGTTGTTCAGGTCAAGACCACCGAGCGTGACGGGTACTCCGCCTTACAGGTCACTGTTGGCCACCGTGAGGCCGAGAAGCTGACCCGCCCTGAGGCCGGCCACTTCGCCGCCGCCGACGTGGAGGCCGGTGACCGCCTGGTGGAACTCCGGCTCGACGACGTTGACGGCTACGAGGTCGGCCAGGAGATCACCGTCGAGTCGCTCGCCGACCAGGGCCACGTGGACGTGACATCGGTGAGTAGGGGCAAGGGCTTCGCTGGTGTGATGAAGCGTCACGGCTTCGCTGGACAGCGTGCCTCGCACGGTGCCCACAAAGTGCACCGTAAGCCGGGTGCCATCGGTCAGTGCGCCACCCCGTCCCGGGTGTTCAAGGGCAAGCGCCTTCCGGGTCGTATGGGCAACCAGAAGACCACCACGCTGAACCTTCAGGTCGTGCAGGCCGATGCCGAGCGTGAGCTGCTGCTGGTGCGTGGGTCGGTGCCTGGTCCCCGTGGAGCCACCGTCCTCATTCGTGATGCGGTGAAGGGAGGTCGGTGATGGCGAAGGTCGATGTCCGTAGCCAGACCGGCGGGACTGCAGGCTCCGTCGATCTCGACAACGCCCTGTTTGGTATCGAGCCGAATGTCGCCGTGATGCACCAGGTCGTGACCGCCCAACTGGCTGCCCGCCGGTCGGGAACCCAGAGCACGCTGACTCGGGCAGAGGCCAGAGGTGGCGGTGCTAAGCCCTGGGCCCAGAAGGGCACCGGCCGGGCCCGTCATGGTTCGATCCGTTCACCCCAATGGCGTGGCGGCGGTGTGGCACTGGGACCCAAGCCTCGAAGCTACGCCCAGAAGACGCCCAAGAAGATGGTGCGCCTCGCCCTGCGTTCGGCCCTCAGCGACAGGGCCTCTGAGGGCAAGGTGGTTGTGGTTGACGGCTGGGCCTTCGAGGCCCCCCGCACCAAGGACGCGGTGGCTGCCCTAGCGGCCCTCGGCATCGAGGGCCGCGTCCTTGTGGTGGCCGAACGATCCGACGAGAACACCTGGAAGAGCTTCGCCAACCTGCCACAGGTGCACGTCCTGTCACCCGGTGAGCTCAACGCCTACGACGTCCTAGTGAACGACCACGTGGTGTTCACCACGGCCACGCTGCCCGTCGCTACTCCCGCGGCGACCCAGTCGGTGTCGGCCCCGGCGGTTGTCGCTGACGAAGACGAAGCTGGAGAAGAAGAGTGAAGGACGCACGCGACGTCATCGTGAAACCGGTCGTGTCGGAGAAGTCCTACGCCCTGCTCGAGGAGAACGTCTACACGTTCGAGGTTGCCAAGTCCGCCTCCAAGCCAGAGATCCGCGACGCTGTCGAGTCGATCTTCGACGTGAAGGTCCTCAAGGTGAACACCCTGAACCGTGACGGCAAGCGCAAGCGGAACCGGCGGATGCCGACGTTCGGCAAGCGCCCCGACGTCAAGCGGGCATACATCACCCTCGCCGAGGGTGATTCGATCGAGTTGTTCGAGGTTTAGGAACATGCCCCAGCGCAAGCGCAAGCCCACTAGCCCCGGTCGCCGGTTCCAGACCGTCGCGGACTTCTCCGACATCACCAAGACGGTGCCGGAGCGGTCGCTGACCGAGCAGAAGAATCGCACCGGTGGTCGCAACAATTACGGCCGTAAGACTGCCCGTCACCGTGGTGGCGGCCATAAGCAGCAGTACCGGGTCATCGACTTCCGTCGCAGCAAGGACGGCGTGCCGGCCAAGGTGGCGGCAGTCGAGTACGACCCGAACCGCAACTGCCGCATCCTGCTGCTCCATTACCACGACGGCGAGAAGCGCTACATCCTGGCTCCCAAGGGCGTGGAGGTGGGTGAGACGCTGCAGTCCGGTCAGGGCAGCGAGATCAAGGCCGGCAACGCCCTGCCGCTGCGCTACATCCCGGTCGGTACGGTCGTGCACAACGTCGAACTGCAGCCTGAGGGCGGCGGCAAGATGGCCCGTAGCGCGGGTTCCAGCGTCCAACTGGTGGCGAAGGAGGGCGACCATGCGACCCTCCGCCTCCCCAGTACGGAAATGCGGCGGGTCCGCATCGATTGTCGAGCGACGGTCGGCGAGGTCGGCAATCAGGAGCATGAGCTCACCAAGATCGGCAAGGCCGGTCGCAATCGCTGGAAGGGTGTCCGTCCGCAGACCCGCGGCGTGGCCATGAACCCGGTCGACCATCCCCTGGGTGGTGGCGAGGGCAAGTCGTCGGGTGGTCGCCACCCGGCGTCTCCCTGGGGAAAGCCCGAGGGTCGTACCCGTAAGAAGGGTAAGCAGTCCGACAATTTGATCGTGCGTCGCCGCCGTCGGCGCGGGTCGCGGAGGTAATCGGCGATGCCGAGGAGTCTCAAGAAGGGTCCGTTCGTGGACGAACACCTGCTCAAGAAGGTGGACGTGCTCAACGAGTCCGGTGAGAAGAAGGTCATACGTACGTGGTCCCGTCGGTCCACCATCGTGCCCGACATGGTCGGCCACACGATCGGTGTGCACGATGGGCGCAAGCACGTGCCGGTGTACGTCACCGAGTCGATGGTCGGTCACAAGTTGGGTGAGTTCGCTCCAACGCGGACTTTCCGGCACCACGCCGGTCAGGAGAAGGGTGGTCATCGCTGATGACCGGTCTTAAGACCAACGAGCGTCCAGGGACACGTGCGATCGTCAGATACGTCCGTGTGTCGCCCAGCAAGGCCCGTGCGGTACTCGACCTCGTCCGTGGAGAGTCCTACGGTCGGGCGTCGGAGATCCTGGCCTTCTCCGAGCGTGCGGTGTCCGACGTGATTGGCAAGTGCCTCGACTCGGCTGTCGCCAACGCCGAGAATAATGAGGGCATCCCGGCGGAGGAGCTTTACGTGTCGGCGTGCTACGCCGACGAGGGTCCGACGCTGAAGCGGTGGCGACCCCGTGCCCGGGGCCGTGCCACGCGGATCAATAAGCGCACCTCCCATATCACGGTCATCGTGAGTCGTTACGACGAGGCCACCCTCGAGGACCTGCGTGAGCGTGAGGCCGCTAAGGGTCGTGCCGGGTCCAGCGTTCATGCCGCTGAAGCCAGACGTCAGCGCGTCGAGCGCAGCCGTGCCGTCGCCGAGGCCGAGGCCGCTGAGGAGGCCGACCATGACCATGACCATGACCATGAGGGTCATGACCATGATCACGGAGACCAAGTGGTCGCCGCTGTTGAGGCCGCCATCGAGGCTGACTTGATCGATGCCGATGCCGATGCCGATGCCGATGCCGATGCCGATGCCGATGCCGATGCCGATGCCGATGCCGGTGCCGATGCCGATGCCGATGCCGGTGCCGGTGCCGCTGAGAGCGACGCCAATGAACAGCAAGACGAAGAGGAGTCCAACTGATGGGCCAAAAGGTCAATCCGTACGGCTTCCGCCTGGGGATCACTACCGACTGGAAGTCGCGGTGGTTCGCCGACCGGCAGGAGTACGCCGACAATCTTGCCGAGGACTGGCAGATCCGTGATTTCATTATGGAGGATCTGCCCCACGCTGCGATCAGCCGTGTCGAGGTTGAACGCACCAGTAACAAGTTGCGTATCGACGTCCATACCGCGCGCCCTGGCATCGTCATCGGCCGCAAGGGATCAGAGGCCGATCGCCTGCGTGCTGGCCTGAGCAAAATCACCGGCAACCACCAGGTACAGCTCAACATCCAGGAGATCAAGGAGCCGGAGCTTGAGGCCGCCCTGATCGCCCAAGGTGTGGCTGATCAGCTGGCTGGCCGGGTCGCCTTCCGCCGGGCCATGAAGCGGGCCGTCCAGAACGCCCAGAAGGCGGGCGCCAAGGGCATCCGAGTCCAGTGCTCGGGCCGCCTAGGTGGAGCCGAAATGTCACGGACTGAGTGGTACCGCGAGGGTCGGGTCCCGCTTCACACCCTGCGGGCCGACATCGATTACGGCTTCCGCGAGGCTCGCACTACCTACGGTCGCATCGGCGTGAAGGTCTGGATCTACAAGGGCGAGATCCTGCCTTACAAGAGCGTGCTCGAGGACAAGATCACCAAGGAGGCTGCCATGGCCGCTGGTGAGACTTCGGGTCAGAACAAGCCGCGGACCGTGGTGTCTTCGGCTGCCGGACGCCGCCGGGTCGAGGTCACCGAGGAACCGACATCGGAAGCCATCGAGGTCGATCCGGAACCGCTGGTCAAAGAGGGCGACGCCGAGTTCGAGAAGTTGCTCGCCGAGGAGGAGGCCATCGAGGCGTCCACCAAGGACAGTCACGAGACACCGCACTTTCGTGGCGGGGATGGTGACTGAGCCATGTTGATGCCGAAGAAGGTCCGACACCGCAAGCAGCATCGCGGGCGTCTGAAGGGCAACTCCAAGGGCCAGACCGAGGTCACTTTCGGTGAATTCGGGATCCAGGCGCTCGAGCCTGGGTGGATCACCGCCCGCCAGATCGAGGCCGCCCGTATTGCCATGACCCGCCACATCAAGCGTGGCGGCAAGGTGTGGATCAATGTGTTCCCAGACAAGCCCGTCACCGAGAAGCCCGCCGAGACCCGTATGGGTTCAGGCAAGGGGAATCCGGAGCACTGGGTGGCTGTAGTCAAGCCCGGCCGAATCCTGTTTGAATTGTCGTACCACGACGCCGTGGTCGCCCGTGAGGCCCTCGACCGAGCCATCCAGAAACTGCCAATCAAGGCGCGCTTCGTTGAGCGAGAGGAGGGCTTCTAACTATGGCGAAGAAGCAGGCCCTTACCACCTTGGGTGATACTGACCTTCTAGAGCGTCTTTCCGACGCCAAGGAGGAGTTGTTCAACCTGCGCTTCCAGTTGGTCACCGGCCAGTTGGAAAATTACGCCCGGGTTCGAGAGGTAAAGAAGGAGGTGGCCCGCCTACTGACTGAGATGCGGGTCCGTGAGATCGATGCCGCCGAGGCCCTCGAGGCTGTCGGCGAGGAGGTGGCCGACTAATGGCTGAAACGACCGAACGTCCAAACCGCCGCAAGGTACGTGAGGGCCTCGTGGTCTCTAACGTGCAGGACAAGACAGCGATCGTCGAGACCGTCGACCGCGTTCGGCACCGCCGGTACGCCAAGACGGTCCAGCGGACCAAGCGGCTCCACGTCCACGACGAGGACAACCAGCTCAACGTGGGCGACCGCGTCCGGGTCCAAGAGACCCGGCCGCTGTCCAAGCTAAAGCGCTGGCGCCTGGTCGAGATCCTCGAGAGGGCGAAGTAATGATCCAGCAGGAGACCCGACTCCGGGTAGCGGACAACTCGGGAGCCCGCGAGGTGCTCTGCATCAAGGTGCTAGGCGGTTCCAAGCGTCGCTACGCCTCGATCGGCGACGTCTTCACCGCCACGGTGAAGGATGCCAACCCGGGTGCCGCCGTCAAGAAGGGCGAGGTCGTCAAGTGCGTCGTCGTCCGGACCAAGAAGGAGCGGCGCCGTCCGGATGGGAGTTACATCCGGTTCGACGAGAACGCCGCCGTGCTCATCAACGACCAGAACCAGCCTCGAGGCACCCGCATCTTCGGCCCGGTAGGCCGTGAGTTGCGGGATCGGAAGTTCATGCGGATTGTCTCGCTGGCTCCGGAGGTGCTCTGAGATGAAGATTCGCAAGGGTGACAAGGTGCGTGTCCTGACCGGTAAGGATCGGGGCAAGGAGGGCAAGGTGAGCCGAGCTATCCCCGCCGATAACAAGGTCATCGTTGATGGCGTCAATATCGCTAAGCGCCACCAGAAGCCCACGAGCGCTACGACTCAGGGCGGCATCATCGACAAGGCGATGCCTTTGGACGCTTCCAACGTGGCCATCCTGAGTCCGTCGGACGGCAAGCCGACCCGTGTCGGGTACCGGTTCACCGAGACGGGTGACAAGGTCCGGGTCTGCAAGCGCACGGGGGTGGACATTGATGGCTGAGACCTTGACGACCGCCACGGTGCGGATGCGCGAGTGGTACGAGGTAGAGATCCGCGCCGCGGTACAGGTCGAACTGGGCCTGACTAACGTGATGCAGGTTCCGAGGCTGACCAAGATCGTTGTCAACATGGGTGTCGGTGACGCCGCCCAGCAGGCAAAGCTCCTGGACGGTGCGCTGGCAGATCTCGAGGTCATCACCGGCCAGAAGCCGATGGTGACCCGGGCCCGGACATCGATCTCGAACTTCAAGCTGCGCGAAGGCCAGGCCATCGGGGCCAAGGTCACGCTGCGGGGCGACCGCATGTACGAGTTTCTGGATCGCCTGATCACCCTGGCGATTCCCCGGATCCGTGACTTCCGAGGGCTCAGTCCGAAGTCGTTTGACGGTAACGGGAACTACACGTTCGGCGTGACCGAACAGCTGATCTTCCCGGAGATTGACTACGACAAGGTTGATCGCACCCGGGGTATGGACATCACGATCGTGACGTCCGCTTCCGACGACGCCGAAGGGCGGGCTCTGCTCGCGGCGTTCGGTTTTCCGTTCCGAAAGGAAGGGCAGTAGTGGCTAAGAAAGCGTTGGTCAACAAACAGCAGAAGACTCCGAAGTTCAAGGTTCGGGCCTACACGCGGTGCCGCCGTTGCGGTCGGCCGCGTTCGGTCTACCGCGCCTTCAACCTCTGTCGGATCTGTCTTCGAAACATGGCCCACGCGGGAGAGATCCCCGGGCTAACGAAGTCGAGCTGGTGAGGAGGATCTGACATGACCATGACTGATCCCGTCGCCGACATGCTGACGCGCATCCGCAACGCCAACATGGCGATGCATGAGGGCGTCAACATGCCGTCGTCCAAGCAGAAGGTGGCACTTGCCGACATCCTCAAGTCCGAGGGCTACATCCGCGACTACGCGGTGTCCGAGGCCAAGGCGGGTCCCGGCGAGGTGTTGAGCATCGAGATGAAGTACTCCGCGCAGCGTGAGCGCGTCATCAGTGGCGTGAAGCGGGTGTCAAAGCCCGGCCTACGCGTCTACAGCCCGTCCAATCAGATTCCCCGCGTGCTCGGAGGCCTCGGCGTCGCCGTGATCTCTACGAGCCGTGGGCTGATGAGCGACCGCGAGGCTCGCCGCCGGAGAATCGGCGGCGAGATCCTCTGCTACGTCTGGTAAGGGAGGCGACGACATGTCCCGAATCGGGAAGGCCCCCATCACGGTTCCATCCGGGGTCGAGGTTGAGATCCAGGGTCGTCAGGTGGCGGTCAAGGGTCCCAAGGGAGAGCTAGACATCGAGGTCCCGGTTGACATCACCGTCCGTCAAGACGGTGATGAGATCCTCGTGGAGCGGTCTGACGACGAGCGTCGGAACCGTGCCCTGCATGGACTAACCCGTTCTCTGGTCAACAACATGGTGCTTGGCGTGTCCGAGGGCTTCTCTAAGGAGCTCGAGATCGTCGGTGTCGGCTACCGGGCCGCGGCCAAGGGCAGCGCTCTAGAGCTACAGCTCGGCTTCAGCCACCCAGTGAACGTCGAGGCTCCTGACGGCATCACCTTTGACGTACCGGAGCCCACTCGTATCATCGTGTCGGGCATCGACAAGCAGGTCGTCGGCCAGGTGGCCGCCGACATTCGTTCGCACCGCAAGCCGGAGCCCTACAAGGGCAAGGGCGTGCGCTATCTCGGTGAGCACGTGGCCCGCAAGGCCGGAAAGGCGGCGAAGTGAGCAGCTTGGACCGTTCCAAGGCGCGTCAGCGTCGCCACCGCCGGGTTCGCAAGTCGGTTCGGGGCTCGGAGTCCCGTCCCCGTCTGGCCGTGTTCCGTTCGGCTCGCCACATCTCCGCCCAGGTCATCGACGACCAGTCCGGTCGCACGATGGCCGCCGCATCGTCTGTGCAGGCCGGAGTTGCCGACGAGGCGACCGGGGTGGCTGCGGCCACCGAGGTCGGTCGTGTGGTCGCCGAGCGTGCCCGCGAGGCCGGCGTCGCATCGGTGGTCTTTGATCGCGGCGGATACAAGTACCACGGCAGGGTGGCGGCGCTGGCCGATGCTGCCCGCGAAGCTGGACTGGAGTTCTAGTGGCATATCAAAACAACCAGCAGAGCAATCCGCGCATGAGCGACGACGCCTCCCTGCGGGAGTCTCGAGTCATTCATATCAACCGCGTGGCCAAGGTGGTCAAGGGCGGTCGTCGGTTCTCGTTCACCGCCCTGGTGGTGATCGGCGACGGCGCCGGCCGGGTCGGCCTCGGTTACGGTAAGGCCAAGGAGGTCCCGCTGGCTATCCAGAAGGGGACCGAGGAGGCTAAGCGCAACCTGTTCAGTGTGGCGCTGGCCGGTTCGACCATCGTCCATCCCATCCTTGGGGTCATGGGTGCCGGTCGGGTACTCCTGCAGCCGGCTGCTCCCGGTACCGGCGTGATCGCCGGTGGTGCAGCCCGCGCCATCCTCGAGGAGGCTGGCATCCACGACGTGCTGTGCAAGTCGCAGGGTTCGTCGAACCACATCAACGTGGCACGGGCCACCATCGCCGGCCTCAAGGGCTTGCGTCGGCCCGACGAGATCGCCCGCTTGCGCGGCTTAGATCCGGAGGAGTTCGTGCCGGCTGCCCTGCTCGAGGCGTACCGTCGCACCGAGGCCGGTGTCGGCGCTAGTGCTGGGACGGGTCGGGGGGGTGAGTGACATGACGCAGTTGGTTGTCACCCAGATCCGCAGCGCCATCGGCGCCAAGCCCAAGCAGCGGGGCACGCTTCGTGCGCTCGGCCTAGGTCGGATCGGACGTAGCAACACTCTGCCTGACCGTGGGGAGATCCGGGGAATGATTGCCCGGGTACCTCACCTGGTCCGGGTGGAAGAACAGGCCGGGGAGGCCGAGTGACATGAAGATTCATGACCTGCAACCGGCTCCCGGCTCCAAGAAGCGGGCTAAGCGTGTGGCCCGGGGTATCGGCGGCAAGGGCGGCAAGACCGCAGGCCGAGGCAGTAAGGGTCAACGGGCACGCAACACGGTGCGCGTCGGCTTCGAAGGTGGTCAGATGCCGTTCCACCAGCGGATTCCGAAGCTCAAGGGCTTCAAGAACCCGTTCCGCGTCGAGTACCAGGCGGTCAACCTCGACACCGTGCAGGAGTGCAGCCTCGACGAGGTCACGCCCGAGACGCTGCACGCCCACGGTCTGGTCGGCAAGAAGTCGCTGGTCAAGGTGCTGGGCCGCGGCGAGTTGTCCCGCGCGGTGAACGTACGGGCCCATGCCTTCTCGGCCTCGGCCGAAGCGGCCATCACGGCCGCCGGTGGCACCGTTGAGAAGATCCCGCTGCCGTTTGCCGTGCGTCCCGCCGCCAGCGGTAACGCCCTGATGAACCGCTGACCGGAACCGACGAGAACTCCCAAGACGACAGGAGCCCACGTGCTGTCCAGCATGCTGAACATGTTCCGGGTAGCCGATCTGCGCAAGCGGATCGTTTTCACCCTTCTCATGATCCTGCTCTACCGGATCGGCGCGTTCATGCCCGCTCCGGGCATCGACGTCGAGCAGGTACAGTTGCTACGCGACCGGGCCGACCAGGGTGGCGTGCTGGCCTTCCTACAGCTGTTCTCCGGTGGGTCGCTGACCAGTTTCGCCGTGTTCGCCCTGGGCGTCATGCCCTACATCACAGCGTCGATCATCATGCAGGTGCTCGGCGTGGTCGTGCCACGCATCGAGCAGTGGCAGCAGCAGGGTGCAGTCGGTCAGCGCAAGATCACCCAGTGGACCCGCTACCTGACTGTGGGCATCGCCGTCATCCAGTCCACGAGCTTTGCCTTCTTGTTCAACGACCGGGGCAACTCCATCTCCGGCCAGTCGGGGGCCAACCTTCTACCGGACTTCCATATCGGCACGGTGAGCGTGGTCGTGTTGACGCTGACCGCCGGAACGGCACTGCTCATGTGGATGGGTGAGCTCATCACCCAGAAGGGGATCGGCAACGGGATGTCGTTGCTGATCATGATCTCGATCGTGAGCGGCTTCCCGGCCCAGGGCTCGCTGATCCAGGCCGAGAACGGAGCCATTGCGGCGGTGATCGTCTTGGCTGTGCTGATGCTGATGGTGGCGGCCATCGTGTTCGTCGAGCAGGGGCAGCGTCGGATCCCCGTGCAGTTCGCCAAGCGGGTAGTGGGGCGCCGGATGTACGGCGGCCAGAACACCTACATCCCACTCAAGGTCAACCAGTCGGGTGTGATCCCGATCATCTTCGCCTCGTCGGTTCTGTACCTGCCGGTGCTAGTGGCCGCAGCCCTGCCGTGGGACGGCTTTCGCGGCTGGATCGACGACAACCTGGCTCAGCCCGACAACGTCTTCTACTTCACCGTCACCGGCCTGCTGATCGTGGGCTTTGCCTACTTCTACACGGCAATCACCTTCGACCCGGTGAAGCAGGCCGACACCATTCGCAAGCAGGGTGGCTTCGTGCCCGGCATTCGACCTGGCCACCAGACGGAGCGCTACCTGGCCAGAATCCTGTCTCGGATCACGCTGCCTGGCGCCCTGTTCATCGCCGGGGTGGCCCTCGTTCCGTCCATCCTCATCAACGTCTTCCTCGATACCAGCGCCGGGGTCGGTTCGGGCGGTGCAGCCGGGTTCGGCTTTATTGGCATCTCGATCCTGATCGCCGCGGGCGTGTCGCTCGAGACGATGAAGCAGGTCGACTCGCAGCTAACAATGCGAAACTATGAGGGCTTCCTCAAGTAGATGGCCGCCGTCCGACTTGTCATCCTCGGCCGTCAAGGCTCGGGAAAGGGCACTCAGGCGGAGCGCCTGGTTGCCAACTACGGCCCGGTTCACGTTTCCACCGGCAACATGTTGCGTGCTGCGGTCGCTGCCGGAACCGGGTTGGGACTGCAGGCCAAGGCCCTAATGGAGGCCGGAGACCTAGTCGGCGACGACCTCATCAACGAGATCGTCGCCGAGCGTCTGGCAGCCAACGATGTGGTCGAGCACGGGTTCTTGCTGGATGGCTATCCGCGGACCCCGGATCAGGCCACCGCCCTGGAGGGTCTTCTGGCCGAGGTCGGCACGCCGCTGGATGCCGCGGTCAATCTGGACGTTCCGGTCGACGAGGTCACGGCTCGCATGGTGGCCCGTGGGCGCACCGATGACACCGAGGAGGTCATCCGACGACGCCTCGACCTTTACGAGTCGGAGACCGAGCCCCTGCTGGCGTGGTTCGCCGAGCGCGGCCTATTGGACGTGGTCGACGGTCTTGCCGACGAGGAGACCGTGTTCGGGCGACTCATGTCAGTGATCGACAGCCGGTTGAGCGTTGGAGACGCCGGTTAGATGCACACCCTGACCCTGTTAACCGTTCGTTTTTTCGGCCATACTGCCGAGCCGCGAGTTGGCCCTCCGGGGGGCCTCCGATAGCGTTGTCCACTGGCCTGAGTCGGGTGTGCGCCCTCTGGAGCAGCCCCGTAACAGCGCCCGTCGGACTTTCGTCCATTGATCGTCCACCCACCGAGTTCGAATTCGACCAGGAGCACCACACTGTCGAAGCCCAAGGAAGATGCAATCGTGATGGAGGGAACGGTTCTTGAACCGTTGCCTAACGCCATGTTCCGCGTCGAGCTGGAAAACGGCCACAACGTCCTGGCCCACATCTCCGGGAAGATGCGCATGCACTACATCCGTATCCTCCCTGGGGACAAGGTCCAGGTGGAACTCACTCCGTACGACCTTCAACGAGGTCGGATCACCTACCGCTACAAGTAGTCGCTACCGGTAGCGGTCACGAAGAGCAGAAGAGAAAGAACATGAAGGTCCGAGCGAGCGTCAAGCGCATCTGTGATAAGTGCCGGGTGATCCGGCGTCACGGCCGCGTGCAGGTCATCTGCAGTAACCCCCGCCACAAGCAGCGTCAGGGCTAGAGGAAGAATCCAATGGCACGTATCTCCGGCGTCGACGTCCCCCGCGAGAAGCGGGTGTTGATCTCGTTGACCTACATCCACGGCATCGGCCGTACCTCCGCGTTGAACATCTGCGAGGCCACCGGCGTCAACCCCGCAACCCGGGTTCGCGACCTCACCGACATCGAGGTCACGGCCATCCGGGCGTTCATCGATCAGCAGTTCAAGGTCGAGGGTGACCTCCGACGGGAGGTGTCCCAGAACATCAAGCGCAAGATGGACATTGGCTGCTATCAGGGCCTGCGCCACCGCCGCGGCCTTCCGGTTCGTGGGCAACGTACCCACACCAACGCCCGGACCCGTAAGGGCCCGCGCAAGACGGTCGCGAATAAGAAGCAGGTCACCAAGTAATGGCGAAACCGAGCGCTGGGGGTCGACGCCCCCGGAAGAAGGAGCGCAAGAACGTCCCCCACGGCGTCGCGCATATTAAGAGTTCCTTCAACAACACGATCATCACCATCACCGACCAGGGGGGAAACACCCTGGCGTGGGCCTCGGCCGGCAATGTCGGCTTCAAGGGCTCCCGCAAGTCGACGCCGTTCGCCGCTCAGATGGCCGCCGAGGAGTGTGCCCGTCGCGCCATGGAGCACGGCGTCCGCAAGGTGGACGTGGTGGTACGTGGTCCCGGTTCCGGTCGTGAGACCGCCATCCGGACCATCCAGAACACTGGCATCGAGGTGACAGGCATCAAGGACGTCACTCCGATTCCCCACAACGGCTGCCGGCCGCCCAAGCGACGGAGGGTCTGACTAATGGCTCGTTACACCGGCCCCCGCGCCCGCGTCTCGCGGCGTTTGGGCACCAATATCTTCGGCACGAAGGGTGAGATCGTAGCGCTAGACAAGCGCCCGTACCCGCCCGGTGAGCACGGCCGTACCCGCCGTCGGGGCAACCCGTCCGAGTACCTGCTGCAGCTCCAGGAGAAGCAGAAGGCCCGCTTTTCCTACGGCTTGTCTGAGAAGCAGTTTCGCCGTCTCTACGAGGAGGCCAACCGCCGGCAGGGTGTGACCGGCGAAAACATGCTCCAGTACCTGGAACTACGCCTTGATAACGTCGCTTACCGGGCCGGCATGGCTGCCACCCGGCCGCAGGCCCGCCAGCTGGTCAACCACGGCCACGTGGATGTCAACGGCAGCCGGGTCGACATTCCCAGTTACCGCTGTCGCAAGGGAGATGTCGTTACCTTGCGTGACAAGGCTCGCAAGATGGTCGTGGTCCAGTGGAATATCGACGTTCTGGACCGTCAGGCCCCGGCGTGGATGGACGTCGACGATGACGGCCACCGTGCCACCGTCCGTGAACTTCCGATCCGCGAGCAGATTGACATTCCGGTCCGCGAGCAGTTGATCGTCGAGCTCTACTCCAAGTAGGCGACCTGCCCTCCAGGCGCTGCCCCATTTCCAAGATCCCCCGACGCGAAGGACATTCCCATGCTGGTCATTCAGCGACCCACGGTCACCCCAGTGGACGAAGCCGCCGACAACCGTCAGCAGTTCTCCATCGAGCCTCTCGAGCCCGGCTTCGGTCACACGCTCGGCAATTCCCTGCGCCGGACGCTGTTGTCCTCTATCCCGGGGGCTGCGATCACCCAGGTCAAATTCGATGACGCTCTCCACGAGTTCGGCACCATCGACGGCGTGGTCGAGGACGTCACCGACATCGTGCTGAACTTCAAGGACGTCGAACTGCGCTGCCACAGCGACGAGCCTGTGACCCTGCGGGTCGACGTGAGCGGCAACACTGAGGTGACCGCTGCAGCGCTCGAGACCAACGAGCAGGTCGAGGTGCTGAACCCCGGCCTACACCTGGCCACGGTGACCGGTAAGGGCCGGTTAGCTTTGGAACTGACCGTCGAGGTCGGCCGCGGCTACCTCGGCTCGGATCGTGGTAGCGATGATGCCGTCATCGGCGTCATCCCGGTCGACGCCTTGTTCTCGCCGGTGCGCCGCGTGTCTATAGAGGTGGAGCCGGTGTCGGTGGGTCAAACTCAGGACATGGATCGCCTCGTGCTGGATGTCCTGACCGACGGTTCGATCACCCCCCGTGACGCCATGGCCTCGGCCGGCGCCACACTGCGGACTCTGGTCCAGTTGGTCGAGGACATGAGCGACGACGCCCGTGGTCTCGAGTTGGGTGAGCCTGAGGAGGTGGGCGGTGGTTCACCGGACCTCGACCTGCTGATCGAGGATCTCGACCTGTCGGAGCGTCCCCGTAACTGCCTCAAGCGCGCCCAGGTCGACACCGTCGGCCAGCTTCTGGAGAAGACCGAGGACGACCTACTGGCCGTCACCAACTTCGGCCAGAAGTCGCTCGATGAGGTCATCGTGAAACTCGACGAGCGTGGCCTGGCGCTGCGGATCCGGGGTTGACGTCATGCCGGCAGCTCCTAGGAAGGGGCGTCGCTTCGGTGGCAGCTCCGCGCACCAGAAGTCGATGATGGCCAACCTCGTGGCATCGTTGATCGCTGCCGAGGCGATCACGACCACCGAGGCCAAGGCCAAGGCTCTGCGCCCCATCGCCGAGAAGATCATCACCAAGGCTCGCAAGGGCGGCATTCACAACCACCGTCAGGTGGTCTCATTTCTTCGGGACCGTGAGATGGCCGCCAAGCTCTTTGACGAGATCGGGCCCCGCTACGTGGATCGTCCGGGTGGCTACACGCGCATCCTCAAGGTCGACCCCCGCCACGGCGACAACGCGCCGATGGCCCGCATCGAACTGGTCTGATCTCAGCGGGTCTCTGCGCCTTCTGTGGGCCTGCCGCGACCCCGGATCGCATGGGGGTCTGTTAATGAAGGCCCGGTCATGAGAGTTCGTGCCACCGTCGCTTACGACGGGACGCCATTTCACGGCTTTGCCGCCAACGCTGGCGTTCCCACCGTTGCCGGCCTGCTGGTCGAGGTGCTTGAGCGCCTCCTTCGCACCGAGGTGTCCCTGACCTGTGCCGGTCGGACCGATCGGGGCGTCCACGCCGTGGGCCAGGTAGTGGGCTTTGACCTGTCGGAGCGGTCTGGCGAGGAGATCGAGACCCTGAGGGGGATCGTGAACCGCCGAATCGGCCCGTCGGTGGTGCTGTCAGCCTTGGAGCGGGTCGACGACGACTTCGACGCCCGGTTTTCCGCAACTGGCCGGACTTACCGGTACCGAATCCTGGATCGCCTCGAGCCTGACCCAATGCTGGCCACCCGGGTCTGGCATGTGCCCCAGTCGCTGGACCTGGCGGTCATGGAGGTTGCGTCGGCCGATCTGGTGGGCCTGCATGACTTCACGTCGTTCTGCCTCCAGCAGAGTCCCCGGTCCGACGGTTCTTTGCCCACCATGGTCCGACGGGTGACTGCCACATCGTGGCGGCGAGTGCCCGATGGCCCGTCGGGCACTGATCTGCTGGAGTTCGAGGTATCAGCCTCAGCGTTCTGCCAGCGAATGGTCCGTTCGATGGTCGGCACGCTGGTAGCCGTGGGCCGAGGTGAGATGGCCGTCGATGCCATTCCGGCCGTGCTGGCCGCCCGGAAGCGGCAGGCCGCTGCCGACTCCGCTCCCGCCCAGGGCCTCGTGTTCTGGTCGGCGAGCTACCCCTGAGCGGGTTGTCCTTGAGTAAATGGTGCCTGAGGTCTGCTGTGGCGCGCGTCCCACCGGGTGTCGGCGGGTTGCCGGGATGTTGGCCCGCCCGTAGCCTTGACCCCCGGTCGTGCAGCGCTCCAAAGCGTTCTGTCTGCAGGCCTCCAGTAGCCGTCCCATCCAGTCTCCGATCAAGTACAGGCGGTCAACCGTGTCCACCTACACCCCAAAGGCCAGCGAGATCCAGCGTGACTGGCATGTCGTCGATGCCGAGGGTCTGATCCTCGGTCGTATGGCGTCGGAGGTCGCTGCCCTTCTGCGCGGTAAGCACAAGCCGACCTTCACCCCCCACATCGACACCGGCGACCACGTGGTAGTCATCAACGCCGACAAGGTCGTGCTGACCGGCGCCAAGGCCACAGACAAGAACGTCTATGACCACTCGGGTTACCCAGGTGGCCTCCGGACCCGGGACTACGGAACCTTCCTGGCTGAGAGGCCCGAGGACGCCGTCCGCCGGACCATACGAGGGATGCTTCCCAAGAACCGCCTTGGTCGCCAACAGCTCAGGAAGCTGAAGGTGTACCGGGGCGCCGATCACCCACATGAGGCACAGCAGCCCCAGCCGCTGGCCATCGACCACGCCAAGGCTCGCACGGCCTAAGTGGTCGGCCTCGACAGGAGTACCTGATGCCCAGCCCCCTCATCCAGTCCACCGGTCGCCGCAAGGAGTCGGTCGCTCGCGTGCGCCTGCGCCCCGGCAACGGCACGGTCACCGTTAACGGTCGTGCCGCCGAGGACTACTTTCCGTCCGAGAGCCACCGTTTGGTGTTCATGGAACCGCTACGGGTCACCGCGACGGAGGGCGCCTACGACATCGATGCCACCCTGCACGGCGGCGGTATCAGCGGCCAGGCTGGGGCCATGCGCCTCGGCATTGCTCGTGCGCTTGAGGCCCTCGAACCGGAGCGTCGTCCAGCCCTCAAGCAGGCTGGTCTGCTGACCCGAGACGACCGCAAGAAGGAATCCAAGAAGTACGGCCTCCACAAGGCCCGCAAGGCCTCGCAGTACTCCAAGCGCTGATTGTTTGGCGGGGGGGTCGGGGCTCGGTCCCTGGTTGCCTCCTACGCTGGCTGACATGACTGGAAGCGGGGCCCCGCCGTCACCGGCGCAGCCGTTGCGATTTGGTACCGACGGCGTCCGGGCCCGGGCCGACACCATGTTGGACGAGGCGGCGGTGCGTGCCCTAGGTCGTGCCGCGGCGGCCCATCTGGGTGCTGACCGGGTCGTAATCGGACGTGACACTCGCGAGTCGGGCCCTTCGTTGGCGCGTGCCCTAGCCGAAGGCCTTATAGCGGGCGGTCTGGACGTGACGTCCCTGGGGATGGTGCCCACCCCCGCTGTGGCCCACGAGTGCCATGTCGACGGGGTCGCCGGTGCCGTGGTTTCGGCCTCGCACAACCCGTGGTTCGACAACGGGATCAAGTTGTTCGCGGCTGGAGGGCGCAAGCTGGACGAACGGGTTCAGTCAGCCCTCCAGGAGTCCTGGGACGCCTACCCACGCCTCGACGAGCCGACCCTGGTGCCCGATTGGGCCGATCCCGAGGACCCGACTGCCGGGGGCCGCCGCTGGGTCGATGCGTTGATCGCGGGGGCGGTCGAAGGGTCCACCGAGGAGCCGGGAAGCGATCGGCCGTTGGCTGGATGGTCTCTGGTCGTGGATTGCGCCAACGGTGCCACCTCGCCGTTTGCCGTTGACGTGCTGCGCCGCCTCGGGGCTGAGGTGGGGGTGCTACACGCATCACCCAATGGCCGCAACATAAACGAGGGCTGTGGCTCAACCCAGCCAGATGACCTACGGGCCGCTGTGGTCGATGCAGGCGCCGACGCCGGCCTGGCCTTCGACGGCGACGGCGATCGGGTGGTGGCCGTAGGCGACGACGGGGTAGTGCTGGACGGCGACGACCTGCTGGCCGTGTGTGGTATCGACCTGCACGACCGTGGACTGTTAACCGGTGACACGGTGGCCGTCACCGTCATGTCCAACCTGGGGCTGCGACGGGCATTGGATGACCATGGCATTGCCGTGCACGAGACTCAGGTGGGGGATCGACACGTGCTCGCGGCCCTGGAGGCAAACGGCTGGGTGCTGGGTGGGGAGCAGTCGGGCCATGTGATCTTTCGGTCCATGGCCACCACCGGCGACGGCCTGCTGACCGGCATTCACGCGCTGATGGCCGCCGGCCGGGCCGGCCGGACCCTTGGGGGTCAGGTGGCTGACCTGGTGGTTCGGGCGCCCCAGGTGCTGCACGCCGTCCCAGTGGCGGCCGATGGGGTAGTCGTGGTGGCTGCTCTAGTCGACGAGATAGCCGAGGCAGGTGCCGAACTGGGGTCGGCCGGCCGGGTACTGGTGCGCCCGTCGGGTACCGAACCGGTGGTCCGGGTCATGGTCGAGGCGTTCGACGCCGCGGAGGCTGCGGCGGTGGCTGATCGTCTCGTGGACGCCGTCCGCAGGGCCGACCGGACCTGAGCCCGTACGATTCCTAGAGTGCCCGTCGTGCCAACGGGCCGTTCCTGACAGCGGGTCCCCGGTGACGGGCAAAGAGATGAGAGGAGTGCGATCACCACATGTGCGGCATCATCGCGATCCTCCGACGACCGTCCACCCGTGACGTCCCCACCGCGGATTCGATCCTGAGCCTGCTGGTCGAAGCCGTCGATCTGATGGCCGGCCCCGACGGAGGGTCTGCTGCCGAGCAGTCGGCCAGGTGGGTGGCCGAAGCGGCGGCCCTAACGGCCGAAGCCGACCGTCTGCTGAGTGGAGTCCCCGGCCTGCTGGCCCTCGAGCGTGACGCCGGCCTTGCCGATCGGATCGCCGCCGTCATGTCGGACCTACCGGGGCGGATTACCGCCCTAGAGGCACTACTCGAGGATGAACCCGATGCGGTCGATGGCATCGAGGCGGCCAACGCCGCCCTAGTGGACCTGCGGGATGCCTCCTGGGCCGTTATCCGGGACCGACTCGGCACCCATGCCGGGCTGGCATCGCTGCGTTCGCCGCGCATTCCGCCGAGTGATGCCGGGCTGGGCGTTCTCCTGTCGCTCCAGCAGGCTCTGTCGGCCGTGGACCGCCTTGAGGTACGGGGCCGCGACTCGGCCGGTCTTCAGGTAACGGTCTGGAATCACGACCTTCCCGTCGACGATCCCGCCGTGACCGCCCGCGTCACCGATGGTCTCCACCGCACGGGCAGTGTCCGGGTGCTGGACGGCGGCGGCCTGGCCTTCGTGGTCAAGGCGGCAGCCGAGATCGGAGAGCTGGGCGACAACACAGCGGCCATGCGCCGAGCGCTAGCCAATGATGGTCTGCTGGCCCGGGCTCTGGCCGCCCCTGATGTCAAGGGCTCGGTCTTGGGCCACACCCGTTGGGCCAGCGTGGGCATCATCTCCGAGCCCAACGCCCATCCGGTCGATTCGCTGCGGGCCGATGGGGCTACCGTCCCACTGGTTACAGCGGTGCTCAACGGCGACGTCGACAACCACGCCGACCTAGTGGTGTCTGAGGGGCTCAGCTTGGCCTCCGAGATCACCACCGACGCCAAGGTGGTACCCGCCCTGTGCGCCGCCCACCTGGCGGCCGGATACGACCGTACCGAGGCGTTCCGCCGGGCGGTCAGTGTGTTCGAGGGTTCGGTGGCCATCGGTGCGGCGATCGGCGACGCCCCGGAGCGGTTACTGCTGGCCCTGCGGGGCAGCGGTCAGGGTTTGTACGTGGGTTTGGCCGAGGACGCATACGTGGTGGCCTCCGAGCCCTATGGGGTGGTGGAGTTGACCGCCGACTTCGTGCGCATGGACGGCGAGACACCAGCCGATCCGGACGATCCGGGGGCCAGCCGGGGCCAGATCGTGGAACTCGACGGTGCCCTAGCCGGGACGATGGAGGGGATGTCCCGCCGGTCCTACGACGGGCGCCCGTTGCCGGTCACCGGCGAGGACGTGGTCCGGGCCGAGATCACCACCCGAGACATCGACCGGGGCGACCACCCCCACTTCCTGCTGAAAGAGATCGGCGAATCGCCTGACTCGGTTCGGGCCACTCTGCGGGGCCGGCTGGTCTCGGCCGACGCTGCAGGAGCCCCCGGGTCCACCGACTGGCAGGTACGCCTCGGCGACGACGCGTTGGGCGTCGACGTACGGGCTGGGCTGGCTGATGGCACGATTCGCCGAGTCCTGGTCATCGGCCAGGGCACTGCCGCGGTGGCCGGCGGTTCGGTAGCCCGGGCGCTGGAGGCCGAACTGGCCGGGATGGCGCCTGATCGCTCCATCGACGTGGAGGACTGCCCGGCCACCGAACTCTCGGGCTTCGGTCTAGCTGCCGACATGTCCGACACCCTGGTAGTGGCGATCAGCCAGTCGGGGACAACGACCGATACCAACCGCACCGTGGACCTCGTGCGGGCTCGAGGTGCTCGGGTGGTGGCCATTGTGAACCGTCGTAACAGCGACCTAGTCGACCGGGCCGACGGGGTGCTGTACACGTCCGATGGTCGGGACGTGGAGATGAGCGTGGCCTCCACCAAGGCCTTTTACGCCCAGGCAGTGGCTGGGAACCTGCTGGCGGTCGCCGTGGCCGACGCTGCGGGAGCCCCCGGGTCCCCCGACCGGGCTGAGTTGCTAGCCGGCTTGCGGGACCTTCCTGAGGCCATGGTCGAGGTGCTGGCCCTGCGGGACCACGTGGCGTCTATCGCCGCCCGGCATGCCCCGGGGCGGCGTTACTGGGCCGTGGTGGGCAGCGGGCCCAATCTGGTGGCCGCACGTGAGATCCGCATCAAGCTCTCGGAGCTTTGCTACAAGTCGATTGCCGCGGACGCCACCGAGGACAAGAAGCACATCGACCTTTCGTCCGAGCCTTTGATCCTGGTGTGTGCCACCGGCCTAGTCGGCTCCACAGCCGACGACGTGGCCAAGGAGGTGGCCATCTACCGGGCGCACAAGGCGGCACCCGTGGTGGTGGCAGATGCCGGCTCATCCCGGTTCGCAGGGGCGCACGACGTGGTGGCCGTGCCGCCGGTGCACCCCCGCCTGGCCTTCTTACTGTCCACCATGGTCGGACACCTGTTTGGCTACGAAGCGGCCCGGGCTATCGACGCTCAGGCCGGTCCGTTGCGGTCGGCGCATGCCGCCATCGAGGCTGAGGCCGAGCGGCGCCTGGCTGGTGAACCACTGAGTGAGTTGGCTGGTGACGCCGTAGGCGACATCTCGGTGTCCGAGGCACTCGCCGCCGACCTGGCCGGCGAATTAGCCAAATCGGCTACCGCCTTCACCGACGAGCTGCGTACCGGTCGCCTCAACGGCCACCTCGAGGCTTCCACCGCGGTGCGCCTGTCAACGTTGTTCCGCTTCGCCCTTGGTGTCGTTCCCCTGGAGTCGTACCAGCTGGAGTTTGGCCGGGTAGGCACGCCGGCCCTTGTTCTGGATGACCTGGCCGCCGCCCTGACCGTGGCCATCGAGGAGTTGACTCGGCCTATCGACGCCATCAAACACCAGGCCAAGACGGTCACCGTGGGGATCTCGCGGACCGACGAGACCCTGCTGAACGCCCGACTGGCCCGTGAGGTGATCGAGGCCGGAGCGCCCCGCGATTCCCTCAGTTATCGGACGTTGCGGGCCCTGGTGGCATTAGACCCGGCGGTAGCCGACATAGCCGGTTACACCCGCTACCGGGTGGACGGCCTAGACGGAGCGTCACCCACCGCAGCGATCGTGGACCGGGGTGGCGTATCCACAGGGATTCGGTCCCGGACCGACGGAGACCCGGCCCTGCGGGGTACCAAGCACCGGGTGGCCGTCGACCGCGACGTGCTGGTCACCCGAGGTGCTCGGGACGACCGGATCATCGTGCTGGTGCCCGAGGTGAAGGATCGTGAGACGGTGGGCATCACCCTGTTGCACGTGGTGCTACGCGAGCGGCTCGCGCAGGACGTCATGCGAGGCGTCCTCCAGGGCTACCGCAACCGGTACGCCGCGGTGCGCGACGCGGTGTGCGAGACGGAACCCGACTTGAGAGACGACCTGCTGGCCGAGGTGCCGGTGGTCAACCTGCTGACTGACCCGATTCCGGACATCGCCGACCGGCTCCGGACCTGAGCCCGGTGGTCGACCAACCGTGATCGGCATCGGGATTGACCTAGTCGACGTAGACAGGTTCCGTCAGTCGCTGGAGCGCACGCCGGCGTTACGGGATCGCCTGTTCCGGCCCGACGAGCGTGCCTACGCCGATTCCCACGTGGATCCGGCGGGTCGGTACGCCGTGCGGTTCGCGGCCAAGGAGGCGGCGCTCAAGGCCCTCGGCCTAGGTCTCGGTGGCATGGCCATGCACGACATCGAGGTGGTGCGAGACGGCCTGGGTCCACCGTCCCTCGTGCTGCACGACGAGGCCGTCGAGGTGGCCCGGGTGGCCGGCGTGACCCGCTGGCTGGTGACCCTGAGCCACACCGACCACGTCGCCCAGGCGACCGTCGTCGCCCTCTAAGGAGTCATCCGGCGTGATTCCGGTGTGCACTCCCGACGAGATGGCCGCCGTGGACGCTACGGCGCCCGAACCGTTGGATGTCCTGATCGATCGGGCGGGGGCCGCCGTGGCCCGTGCCGTGCTGGACGAGTTGGGTGGTGGCTACGGCCGTCGGGTAGCCGTCCTGGTCGGGAAGGGCTCCAACGGGGCCGATGGCCGAGTGGCCGCCGAGCGCCTGAGGCGCCGTGGGGTCCGCACCTCGGTAGTGGATGCAGCATCGGCTCCGAAACGACTGCCGACTAGCAGCGGACACGCCGTAGATCTGGTGGTGGACGCCGCCTACGGCACCGGCCTGGGTCGTCCGTTTGAGGCACCATCGGTGGACGCCCCGGTGCTGGCTGTGGACCTCCCTTCGGGTCTTGACGGCCTGACCGGCGAGGCGATGGGTCGACCGTTGACCGCCCGACGGACCGTGACCTTCGCCGCGCTCAAGCCCGGCCTGCTGTTTGGTGGTGGCCCGGCGCTCGCCGGACGGGTCGAGGTGGTGGACTTGGGCTTCGACATGTCGCGGGCCAGCGCCCACCTACTGGAAGACACCGATATCGCCACCCTGGTACCTAGTCGGCCGACTGACGCCCACAAGTGGCAGAGCGCCTGCTGGGTGGTGGCCGGGTCGCCTGGGATGGAGGGGGCGGCCGGTCTGGCGGCCACCGCGGCCCTGCGGGCCGGGGCGGGCTACGTCCGCCTGTCGGTGCCCGACGGACTAGTCGGGTCCGAGGAGCCAGTCGTGGCCGACGAGGTGGTGCACCTGCCGATCGGGCTGGAGTTGTTCCTGGAGGGAGAGGAACAAGCGCGGTTTGCCTCGATGGTCTTGGGACCCGGGCTCGGGGCCGCCGACGAAGTGGCCGACGGTGTACGACGATTGGTGGCCTCGCCGGGTCCACCGGTGGTCGTGGATGGCGACGGCTTGACCGCTCTGGCCGGCTGCCGGGTGGACGGGAGCAGCCGACCGCTTGTCCTGACACCCCACGACGGCGAGTACTTCCGCCTGACCGGATGTCTGCCGGGCCCCGACCGGATGGCCGCCGCCCGGTCTCTGGCCGCCGATACCGGGGCCGTGGTCCTGTTGAAGGGTCCGACCACGGTGGTAGCCGCTCCTGACGGCCGGGTACTACTGACAGCTGCGGGTGACGCCCGCCTGGCCACCGCGGGAACCGGTGACGTCCTGGCCGGGATCATCGGGGCCTTCCTAGCCCGGGGAGCCGGCCCATTGGAGGCCGCGGCGACTGCCGCCCACGTGCACGGTCGTCTGGCCACCGCACCGGGCCTCAAAGAACTTCCGCCGACCGGGGTGGTGGCGGGCGACCTATCGGCGAGGCTGGTGAGCGTGCTGGCCCATCTCTCCATCGACGCCACAGGCCTGGCCGACCAGACGAAGGGCGTTTACTGATGCGCCCCACATGGGTGTCAGTAGACCTGGATGCCGTGGCCCACAACGTGGCCGCTTTCGACACGCTGGTCGGTGACGCCGCTGTCTGCGCGGTGGTCAAGGCTGACGGCTACGGGCATGGTGCCCCGGCGGTGGCCGCGGCAGCGGTCCGTGCCGGCGCCACCTGGCTCGCCGTGGCCCTAGTGGAGGAGGCCACGGAACTGCGGACCGCTGGAGTGTCCGCGCCGATCCTCGTGCTGTCCGAGCCCCGCCCCGATGAGATGGCTGAGGTGGTGGCCCTAGGCGGCGTGCGTCCCACGCTGTACACCCCGGCCGGCATCGAGGCCTGCGCCGAGGCGGCTCGTGCCGGGGAGGCTGGTGAATCAGTCGGTTTTGAGAAGGGAGGCCCTCCGGCCGTCCACCTGAAGGTTGACACGGGAATGCACCGGGTGGGGGTCCGACCCGATGCCGCAGTAGCCACCGCCCGGCGCATCATCACTGCCGGCCTGACCCTTGAGGGCGTATTTTCGCACTGCTCGACGGCCGATGTGCCCCAGGACCCGTTCACCGGGATACAAGTTGACCGTTTCGATGCCGTACTGGCCGACCTAGCCGCGGTGGACATCCAGCCGCCGGTCGTCCATCTAGCCAACACGGCCGCCACCCTTACTAGGCCTGACACCCACCGGTCGCTGGTACGTGTCGGCATTGGCGTGTATGGCGTGTCCCCCGGGCCCGATGTAGTCGACGCCTGCCGGGCCCTCGGACTGCGCCAGGCCATGTCCATACGCAGCCAGGTCACCCACCTGCAGGTGGTGCCGGCCGGCGAGGGTGTCGGCTACGGCCACCGCTGGGTCGCGGACCGCGAGACCCGCCTGGCCACTGTGCCCATGGGCTACGCCGACGGTCTGGCTCGGGCGTGGGGGCTGGGCGGAGAGGCCCTCATAGGTGGCCGCCGCCGACCGCTACGCGGAGCGGTGTCGATGGACGCACTGATGGTCGAGGTGGACGAGTCGGTGACCTTGGGCGACGAGGTGGTGCTCCTGGGCCGTCAGGGTGATGAGGAGATCGGGGCCGACCAGGTGGCCGACACCATGGGGATCATCCCGTGGGAGGTCCTCTGCTCGCTCAGCCACCGTCCGCCGCGGCGCTACCCGTAGGACACTGGTGGCCCGGGTCCTGCTCGTCGAGCCTTTCCATGGTGGATCCCACGGTGCGTGGGCCGACGGTCTCACTCGTCACAGCCGCCACGAGGTGATCACCGTGTCACATTCGGCGGTTGCATGGCGGTGGCGGATGCGTGGTGGCGCCCTGACCCTGGCCGACGAGGCCGGGGACGCGGTGGCCCGACACGGCCCACCCGATGTGGTGCTGGTATCGGGCATGGTGGATCTAGCCGGCTGGTTGGGCCTGACACGACGGTTTCTAGGCGACCCGCCGGTCGTGCTGTACCTGCACGAGAACCAGCTGCTGTACCCGGTAAGTCCCAATCAACGGAGCGCTACCACCGACGAGTTCCCGCTGGTGAATTGGATGGGCATGACGGCCGCCGACGAGGTGTGGTGCAACTCGGCCTTCCAGCGCGACGGGCTACTGGACGCCCTGCCTGCACTGTTGGACCGGGCGCCCGACTGGTCCCACATCAGCCACCTGCCGGAGGTGGCCAACCGGTGCCACGTGGTGCCCGTCGGTGTTGACCTGGCAGACGTTTCCACTCGGCCGGTCGATCCCGGTGAGGATGACGCCGCAGGACCGCTGGTGCTGTGGAACCAGCGTTGGGACCACGACAAGAACCCGAGGGCGGTGCTGGATGCCATGACCCGGGTGGTCGACGACGGCGTGGCCTTCCGGGCGGCCATCGTGGGTGAGAACGATCGGGCCGACCCGAGGGAGTTCACCGAGGCCCGCGACCGGTTGGGTGATCGGGTGGTGGCCTGGGGGTTCCAGGAGCGGGCCGACTACGTCGACCTGCTGGGTCGGGCCGACGTGGTGGTGAGCGCAGCGGCCCACGAGTTCTTCGGGATCGCCGTGGTAGAAGCCATGGCCGCTGGTTGCGTGCCGGTGCTGCCCACCCGCCAGAGCTACCCGGAACTGGTCGGGGAGTGGGCCGACGCTGCCCTCTACCCGGACGGCGGACTGCGGACTCGCCTCCACGACGTGCTCACCGACCTAGACGGATGGCGGGCACGTGTGGCCGGCCTGGACGAGGCCATCCGGCGCTTTGACTGGCGCACCGTGGTCACCGACTACGACAACCGGTTCGACGGCCTCGTCGCAGCCGGGGCTCCGTCGAGGAACCGGGACTAGCGTCGATCGACGTGAAGATCCCCATCGACGGCCTACGGGTCGGCCACTACACCGACGACACGGCGCGCACCGGCTGCACAGTGCTGTTATTCCCTGAAGGCACGGTGGCCTCCGGTGAGGTACGGGGCGGGGCCCCGGCCACTCGGGAGTTCGACCTGCTGGCCCCCGAGCGCACCGTGGAGCGCCTCGATGCCCTCGTGCTGTCAGGTGGTTCGGCCTTCGGTCTGGCCTCGGGTGACGGGGTGGTGGCTCACCTGGCCGACGAAGGGATCGGGTTCCCCACTGGTGGCGGCCCGGTGCCCATCGTGGTGGGCCTGTCGTTGTATGACCTGCTGGAGGGTGATGGGTCGGTCCGTCCTGGTCCCGCCGAGGGTCGGGCCGCCGCCGAGGCCGCCGCGCCGACCGTCGATGCTCCGGTGCCCACCGGACTGGTCGGCGCTGGTACCGGTGCCACCGTAGGCACCTGGCGGGGACGGGACCACGCTCGACCCGGTGGGCTGGGCGTGGCCGTAGTCAGCCACGGGAGCCTGACAGTTGCTGTCGTGGTGGCCGTGAACGCCGCAGGCGACGTTGGTGATCCTGCTACGTCGACGGCGGTGGCCGATGGGGTGTTCAGGGGATGGCCAGACTCCGGTGACCTATTCACCGCTTCGCCTGGTGCTGGTGCCGACGCGGGGCCGCGGGGCAACACCACGATCGGGGCGGTGGTGACCGACGCCGCCCTGGCTAAGGGGGAGTGTCTGCTTCTGGCCCAGTCGGCCCACGATGGGTTGGCCCGGGCGGTCTTCCCGCCCCACATGCGATCCGACGGAGACGCTTTCGTGGCCGCGGCCACCGGAACGGTGCCGAGGGGTAACGGGGACGGTGCCGCGGACCTCGACGTGCTGCGGGTCCTGACGGTGGCCGCCGTTGAGCAGGCCGTCGTCCGCGCCTGCTGAGGGGCCTATCCCGAAGGGGACCCATTCCCCGGGAGGCGGCCTCGGTAATCTTCCGGAGTGACGACCGCCCACTGTGAGCTAGCTGCCGAGGCCGCCTCCTGTACGGCCTGTGGGCTGGCCGAGGGTAGGACTCAGGTCGTGTTCGGCAATGGCTCACCCGACGCGGATGTCATGTTTGTGGGCGAAGCCCCCGGGGCCCGGGAGGACGAGCAGGGGGTGCCTTTCGTGGGCCGCTCGGGTCAACTGCTGGACCGCCTGCTAGCCGAGGAATTGGGGATGGATCGGTCCGATATCTACATCGCCAACGTCGTCAAGTGTCGCCCCCCCGATAACCGGGATCCTCGTTCTGACGAGATCGCGGCCTGCCGTCCGTGGCTGGCCCGGCAGATGGACCTCGTGGACCCGTCTGTGGTCGTGACTTTGGGCAACTTCGCCTCTCGGCTCCTGCTTGAGACCGGCACCGGTGTCACGAAGCTGCGGGGTCACGCTTACCGCTACGGCGATCCGCCTCGCCACCTGGTGCCCACTTTCCATCCCGCGGCTGCTCTCCGCGGTGGAGCTGGCGTACTGGCCGATATGCGGTCAGATCTGGGTCGGGTACGCGATCTGGTGGCCGCATGATCGGGCCTCCGTCGACCGAGCAGCCGGGAATCCGGAGTCTTGCCACCACCTCGGCCGCCGGGACCCAGGCGGTGGCTACCGCCCTGGCCGGGCTGGTGCGGGCCGGTGACCTGCTGGTGCTGTGCGGCGACCTGGGGGCCGGCAAGACGGCGTTCACCCAGGGGTTCGGCCGGGCCCTCGGGGTCACCGCGCCCATTACCTCGCCCACATTCACCCTGGCCAACCGCTATCAGGGCGAGGAACTGACCGTCCACCATCTCGACGTGTACCGGCTGGATCACATCGACGAGGTTCGTGACCTTGGCCTCCATGAACTGGTTGACGACCGCTCGGTCACCGTCATCGAGTGGGGGGACGCCATCGTCGGGGCTCTACCAGGCGGCTATTTGGAGGTTCGACTGACGCTGGGTGACGGTCCTGACGACCGCGTGGTTGGTCTACGCACGGTGGGGGCCGAATGGTCCGATCGCGAGGTGGCCCTGTTGGCTCTCGAACCGGGCGCAGCGGATGGGACCCCCGACGGGACCGGTGCCCCATGCTGATACTGGGCATCGAGAGCGCGGGCGCCCAGGTGGGCTGTGCGGTTGGTGGCCATGAGGGCGTGCTTGCCTCGGCGCATGCCGGTCGGGGTCGCCGCCACGCCGAGGCACTGGCCCCCCAGATTGACTTCGTGCGCCGGCAGGCTGGGATCGAACTGTCCGAGGTGGGGGCTGTGGCCGTCGACGTGGGCCCGGGCCTGTTCACCGGCCTGCGGGTCGGGATCGCCACCGCGGTCGCTCTCGCCCAGGGCCTGGGCGTACCCATGATCCCGGTGCCCAGCCTCGATCTGATGGCCTTCCCGGCCAGGTGGACGACACGTCTGATCGTGCCGGCGCTGGATGCCCGGCGGGGCGAGTTGTTCACGGCGCTGTTTCGCAGGGTGCCGGGGGGGATCCAGCGTGTCCGTGACGCCAACGTTTGTACGCCCGATGAGCTGTCGGCCGAGTTGGAGGCCTTCGACGAGCCGACGCTGCTGTTGGGCGACGGGGTGCTACGCCACGCCGATGTGTTTGCCAGCCTGCGGGGCATCGAGATGGCCGAGCAGGGTCTGGCCAACCCGAGTGCCCGGGCGCTCGTGCAACTGGCACATGCCCGGGCCATGCGTGAAGAGTTCGTGCAGCCGTGGGAGCTCGAACCGATCTACCTGCGTCAGCCCGATGCTCAGATCAACTGGTCGACCCGGGCCGGAGGGGCGTGATGGAGGTGGCTGCCCCGCGGGTGCTGTTGCGGCCCATGGTCGCAGCTGACGTGGACGCCGTCCGCGCTCTGGACGCCATGGTCCAGCCGGCGCCCTGGTCCGAGGAGTTCCTGCGCGATCAACTGGACGATCCGATGACGAGGACCCTGCTGGTGGCCGAGGGGGCGGATGGGGACCTGGTGGGACACGGCGCGCTCGTGGTGGTGGCCGACGAGGGCCATGTCACGTCCATCGCTGTGGACCCGGCCCACCAGCGGCATGGGATCGGGTCCCGCCTTCTGGCCGCCTTATGTCGCGACGCCCGGACCCGGGGGCTGACAGCCATGACGCTCGAGGTCCGGGTCGACAACGACGCCGCTATTGCCCTGTATCGCCGGTTTGGGTTCGTCCCGGTCGGGGTTCGGCCCCGCTACTACACCGATCCGGATGGGACAACGACCGACGCGCTGGTGCTTTGGGTCCACGACGTGGAAGATCCGGTGTTTGTGTCCGCCGTGGAGCGGCAGGCCATGGAATGGGCCGAGATCGAGGAGCGCGACGGAGGAATGACCTGATGGGCGACCCATCTCCGGGAAACACGATCCTCGGTGTCGAGACGTCGTGTGACGAGACGGCCATCGCCGTGGTCGAGCGGGCGACCGTGGTCCGCTCGTCGGTGGTGTCCAGTCAGGTTGAACAGCATGCTGAGTTCGGCGGCGTGGTCCCGGAGATCGCCGGTCGGGCCCACGTGCGGGAACTAGTGCCGGTGCTGGCTGAGGCGCTGGCCACCGCCGGGATCGACAACGCGGCCGGCCCAGATGGCGTGGATGCCGTGGCCGCCACCACCGGTCCGGGCCTCGTGGGGTCCCTGCTCGTTGGGGTCAGCGCCGCCAAGGCCCTGTCGTTGGTGTGGGGAGTGCCGTTCGTGTCGGTCAATCACCTCGAAGCCCACCTGTACGCGTCGTTCCTCGAGGAACCCGACCTGGAGTTGCCGTTGGTCGTTCTGCTGGCGTCGGGTGGCCACACGATGCTGGTGCTCATGGAGGGCCACGGCCGCTACCGACTGCTGGGCTCCACGCTGGACGATGCAGCCGGCGAGGCCTACGACAAAGTGGCCCGCTACCTGGGCCTCGGCTATCCGGGCGGTCCAGCCATCGACGCCCTGGCTGCTGACGGCGACCCGACGGCTTTTGACTACCCGCGGGCCCTGGTCCAGGAGAATCCGGACACCCTGCCCGACGACCGCCGGTACGCCTTCTCGTTCAGTGGCCTGAAGACCGCCGTGGTCAACCACGTGCGCAACGAACCCGACGCGCCCACCGCGGACGTGGCCGCCTCGTTCCAGGCTGCGGTGGCCGACGCGCTGGTGACCAAGGCACGGTGGGCGGTGGAGGCCACGGGGGCGGTGGGCGCGTGCCTGGGTGGAGGCGTTGCCGCCAACTCGTTGCTGCGAGAACGGTTCGCAGGGATGTGCAACGAGGCCGGAGTGCGATCCTTCGTGCCGTCGCGGGCGATGTGCACCGACAATGCGGCCATGGTGGCCGCTGCGGGCTGGTGGCGCCTGCACTCCGACGGCCCCAGTCCGCTGGACACCGGCGCCGACCCCAACCTGGCCCTCCCGCTGCTCGTCTGAGCGCCCGGACGCGGCGACGGCCGCGCCGCCGGGGGGAGTCCCCGACGACGCGGCCGCCTCAGGCCGATGGCAGCCGTCTCAGCCGCGGGCCGCCAGCACCGCGTCGCGCACGGAATCGGTGAAGGCGGTGGACTCCACGACGAGTGCCCGTCCGTCCAGGAAGGTGGCCTCGAGGATCACTGCGAAGCCGAACCCAGCATCGCGGTCGAGGCTCGTCCCGCCACCCCAGATGCCACCGTTTTCAGTCGCCCCGGTGTCACGGTCGGTTGCCCATCCCATGCCGTAGCCCCAGCTCTTCCCGAAGAAGTCGACGTTGGAGCCGCTGTACACCCGGGCGATCCGGTCCTCGGTCATGACGTCGATCGACTCGGCGGACAGCACCTGTTGGTCGCCGCACATGCCGTCGCGGAGGTGCATCAGCACGAGGGCGGCCAGGTCATCGGCGGTGGCGTAGGCGCCACCCTGGATCGACGGGTTGTCGGTCGCTGACAGTGTCGACGGGTCCCCGGCGAACTCCGTCAGGTATCCCCAGGTGACGGGGTCGAGGGTGAACTCGTTCCACGGGTTCTTGTAGGCCAGCGCGTCCATGCCGCACGGCTGTACCCAGGTCTCGTCGACCAGGTCGGCCCACGACTTCCCCGACACCGCCTCGGCGACCGCTCCGGCCACCTGGAGGTCGGCGCCGGTGGCGGGCCACCCGAACGCGGTGTCCGGGGCGACCAGGTCGGCGTCGTCGTCAGGCGTATTGACGATCTCCTCGCCACACGCCTGCAGCGATTCGGTGTACGAGTTCGCGCATTGGTACGGGCCGTACCAGGAGCTCGCTGGTCCGCCAAGCATCCCGGAACTGTGCGACAGCAGCTGGGCGACGGTCACGTCGGGCATGCCCGAACCCCACGACACGGCGTCCGATATGGGGGCGTCGATGTCCAGCAGGCCGTCGTCGTGGAGCTTCATCAGGATCCCCACCGAGAACGTGTCGCTCAGGCTCCCGAGGAGCGAGATCCGCCCGGGGGCGAACTCGCCGAAGTCCGCCCGGTGGACGATGCCGTCGTCTCGGTCGACCACGATCACCGTGGCGCCGTTGAGGCCCCGCTGGTCGACGAATCCCTGCATGTAGTCGTCTGTCGCCGAGAAGTCGTAGACCCGTG